>Ga0187851_10001307_pt1 | contig 23975 bp, 16 predicted proteins | sample June2016WEW_6_10_FD_132997 | JGI IMG/M metagenome (GOLD analysis project Ga0187851, IMG submission 132997) | Peatland microbial communities from SPRUCE experiment site at the Marcell Experimental Forest, Minnesota, USA - June2016WEW_6_10 | ecosystem: Environmental > Terrestrial > Soil >...
ACGGCCCAAAACTTTTTCCATCAACGCGGTCTCGCCCGCGTCAAACCGTCCGAGCACGTGATCCGTGATTTCCCGCGCGCCGGCCGACCGGCCGATGCCAAGCCGCAACCGCGGAAAGTCATTCGTGCCCAAATGCTGCTCGATGGACTCCAGCCCGTGATGGCCACCGCTGCCACCGCCCGGGCGCAGGCGAATCTCGCCCAACGGCAAATCCGCATCGTCCACCGCCACCAACAGCTCCGACTGTGGCTGGAGCTGGTAAAAATTCGTCAAGGCGCCGACCGCCTCGCCGCTCAAATTCATGAACGTCTGCGCCTGGCAGAGCAAAACGCGGACGCCGTTGCGTTCGGCCCGCGCGGCCCGGGCCTGGAACTTCCGCTCGTTCGTCCAGCCGGCGTTCCAGCGCACCGCCAGTTTTTCGACCAGCGTGAAACCGGCATTGTGGCGCGTCTGCGCGTATTCCGCGCCGGGATTGCCCAAACCCACGATGAGACGCAAATTCTCCATGCGCGGCACGGGCGCGGCGACCCTCGCGGATCGCCGGCAAAATTATTTCTTTTTCTCCGCCGGCTTTTTCTCCGCCGGCGCCTTCTCGCCGGGCTTGGCCGCGCCCTTTTCCGGAGCCGCCGCGGCGGCACCCTTGGCCGGCGCCTTTTCGCCGGGCTTGGCCGCACCCTTTTCGCCCTTGGCCGGCGCCGCACCCTCTTCGCCTTCTTCCTTCTTCTCTTTGATCATTTCCACGTCGCCCGCAGCCGCGCCTTCTGGCGCTGCCGTTGCCGCCGCTTCTTCCTCTTCCGTGCGCGGCAGGGCGACGGAGATGACGGAAATATGTTTGTCGCCGAGGATCTCGACTCCGGGGGGCGCCTTGATGTCGCCGAGGTGGATGGATTTGCCCAGTTCGAGATGGCTCACGTCCACGATCATCTGCTCGGGCAGATCCTTGGGCAGGGCGCGCACCTTCAATTTGAAGACCACGTGTTCGAGCACGCCGCCGCTGTTTTTCACGCCGGCCGCTTCACCGACGGTTTCCAGCGGCACCTGGACGACCACTTTTTCGTTTTCCGTCACTTCATGGAAATCCACGTGCAACACGTCGCCTTCCAGCGGATGGTGTTGGATTTCCTGCACCAGCGCGAGGCGCTTGGCGCGGGCGTCGTTCTCGACGGACAGGTCCACCAGCAGGTTTTCCGAAAGGGAATGATGGATGAGGTCGCCAAATTCCTTGGCGCTGATTTCGAGGTTTTGCGGTTTGGCCTGCCGGCCATAAATGACGGCGGGCACGCGCCCGGCGGCGCGCAAATTTCTGGCCCCGTTCCGACGCGATTGCGTCCGGGGATACGCTTTCAACGGCACTGATTTCATCTTTAAATTATGTTTTGCTGCGGCGCGTCAACTCGTGCGCCCGCCTTTGAATTCAAACAGCGAATTCACCGACGAATTATTGTGAATTCGCTTGATGGCTTCGCCCAAAAGTCCCGCCACTGACAACGTGGTTATCTTCACGCCGTCAATCGCAGGGCATTGGACTGTATCAGTCGTAATTAATTCGTCAATCACCGATTTTCGCAATCTTTCGACCCCCACCTCGTTCAAGATGGCATGGGATACGACGGCCAGAATCTTCTTTGCACCCTTCTTTTTCAGCAATGCCGCCGCCTGGGTCAATGTCCCCGCCGTTTCCGTCAAATCATCCACCAGCAAAACGTTTTTGCCCTTGATTTCGCCGATGACCGCCATGGATTCGACTTCCGTGGCGCTTTTACGCCGCTTGGCTACGATGGCCAGTCCGCCCTCCAGGACCTGGGAATACGCATGCGCCATTTTCAATCCGCCGACATCCGGACTGACGACAACGAGGTCGGTGAGGTTTTTTTTCTTCAAATACTCATACATCACCGGCGCGGCATAGAGATGATCCACCGGGATGTCGAAAAACCCCTGAATCTGCTGCGCGTGCAGGTCCATGGTGAGAATGCGGTTCGCGCCGGCGGCCACCAGCAGGTTCGCCACCAGCTTGGCCGTGATGGGCACGCGCGGCTGGTCCTTGCGATCCTGGCGCGCGTAACCGTAAAACGGCAGCACGGCGGTGATGCGCGTCGCGCTCGCCCGCCGCACCGCGTCAATCATGATGAACAGCTCCATCAGATTGTGATTCGTCGGCGGCGACGTCGGCTGGACGATGAACACGTCTTCGCCGCGCACATTTTCCTCGATCTTCACAAACGTCTCGCCGTCGGGAAACGGCTGGACGGAGCATTTGCCGAGCTGGCTGCCGATGGATTTGCAGATGGCCCGGGCCAAAGGGACATTCGCTGTGCCGCTGAATATTTTCACGAGTTAATGGTTGTTCCGGTTGAAACAGAAAAACCGCCGCTGCCGGCGGGTTAAATTGCAAAACTACTTTAGCAACGAACGCCCCCGATGCAAGTGGAAATTGGGAATTATTGGCGGCGTGCGCGGTAGTGTCCTGATTTGTAGGCGACGAGGTAACCAGTCGTTTGGGCAAGCACTCCTTACGTCGTGCCCTACAGCCAAATTCGGACAGTGCCCCGGGTGCCCGGCCGCTTGCCATCGGCGGTCGCGTCACTTATTTTTGCCCCGATGAAATATCGTCGTTTTGGCCGGACGGAATTGATGATGCCGGTGATTTCCTGCGGCGGGATGCGGTATCAATTCAAGTGGCAGGACGTGGACCCGAAGGAAATCCCGCGCCAAAACCAGGAAAACCTGGAAGCCTGCATCCACCGGGCGCTTGAACTGGGCATCCATCACATCGAAACCGCGCGCGGCTACGGCACGTCCGAAATGCAACTGGGCAGCGTGCTGCCCAGACTGCCGCGCGACAAAATCATCGTCCAGACCAAGGTCACGCCCCGGGCCACGCCGGAGGAATTTCTGCGGACCTTCGAGACCTCGATGAAATATCTGAAGCTTGACCACGTGGATTTGCTGTCGTTGCACGGCATCAACAACCGCGAACTGCTGGACTGGTCGCTGAGAAAAAACGGCTGCCTGGCCGCCGCGCGCCGGTTGCAAAAGGAGGGCCGCATACGGTTCGTCGGTTTTTCCACGCACGCGACGATCGACATCATTCTCGACGCGGTGAACAGCGGCGAATTCGATTACTGCAATGTCCACTGGTATTTCGTGAACGACCTGAATTGGGCCGCGATTGAGGCCGCGCACCGGCATGACCTGGGCGTTTTCATCATCAGCCCGAACGACAAGGGCGGGAAACTTTATGAACCGTCGAAGAAAATGGCGGAACTCTGCGCGCCGCTGTCGCCGATGGTGTTCAACGACCTTTATTGCCTCGGACGCAAGGAAGTTCACACGCTCAGTTGCGGCGCCAGCCGGCCCGGGGATTTTGACGAGCACGTGGCCGCGCTGAAATATTACGACCACATTGCGGAGACGATGGCGCCGGTGGAAAAGCGGCTGCGCGCGGAAATGGAACGTGTGCTAGGCGCGGATTGGTGCGCGCGGTGGTCCGAGGGTCTGCCGAATTACGTGGATGTGCCGGGGCAGGTCAACGTGTCGGAAATCCTGCGGTTGTGGACTTACGCGAAACCGCTCGACCTCGTGGCGTGGGGCAAAATGCGTTACAATTTACTCGGCCAGGCCGAGCACTGGTTTCCCGGCGAAAACGCGGGCAAGATCCGCGAACTGGACCTGCAGGCCGTGCTGCGGAACAGTCCGTTCGCCAGCCGGCTTCCGGGAATTTTGGAGGAATCGCACCGGCTGCTTTTCGAAAAACCGGTGCAACGGCTCAGCGCAAGTTGACGCCGGGCGGGTTGGTGCCCAGCAACGACGACGGCGAGGTCACCACCGGAGCGGGTGCCGCGCTGATTGGCGCGCCGGCGTTGAGCCGCTTGAGAACGGCGTCGGTCAAATCATTTTCGCCGCCGCTATACACCACCGCGCTTGGAATATTGGCGGTATCCGACGGGGCGTCGATGACCAGCGTATAGCCGCCGGTCTTGGCCTGGGCGGCCACGGCCGTTTTGATTTCGGCGAGCAGGTTGTCGCGCATCCGCTGACTTTGCTCGGACAGGGTGATCTGCGCCTGGCGCTCGAATTGATCAATGGTGGCCTTGGCATCCTGCAATTGCTTCAGTTTGTCGGCGGCGGCCTGTTTGAGTTTGTCCCGCTGGTCGGCCGAGATGACCTGGTCGTTCGCATCCGCCAAAAGCTTCTGATATTCATCGCTGCCCTTCCGCAAATCGTCACGCATGCCTTTGTCGTCATTGTCGAGCTGCGCCTTGCGATCGTTGAGGGCGGTTTGCACCTGCCGGGTTTTCCAATAGCCGGCGAACAGCTTGCTCATGTCCACGGTGGCGATTTTGGTCTGGGCCAGCGCGGGAACGCCCAGGAAGGCCAGCAACGATACGGTCAAAATGGTTGTGCGAAATAATTTCATGGGAATATGAAAGCAAATTCCACGCAGGACGCCAACTGAAAACTGGCGGGTTTAAACCGGTGCCGGCGATATCACGGCAATTGCAGCAAATAAAATTCCTGCGGCGCGTTGGTTTGCGCGGTGTTGGTGAAGATGAAACCGCCGGTACCGTCAAAGTAATCGGTCGCAATATACGTCCAGTTGGTCAGCGGCGTCAGGAGATTGGTCGAAGCCAGCACGTAATAGATGCCGTTGCTCAAGCCGCCCGCGCCGCTCAATATGAAACTGCCGTCACCCGTGGCGAGGATGTTACCGAAACCCAGCGGCGTGAAAACCGGCGGTATATTCGTCACCGTCAGGACGGCATTGGAACTCGTCACGCTGCCGATGGCGTTGGTAATGACAACGGTGTAGCCGGCCGCATCGGCAGCCTGCACATCGGTCAGGGTCAGGGTGGCACTGGCAGAGCCGGACACGTTGCCGCCGTCAATGAGATTGGAATCGTTTTTCTGCCACTGATAACCCAGCGCCGGCGCACCCAGAGCGATCACGGTGAAGGAAACCGTTGTATTGGTTGAAGTCGTCTGGCTGGCCGGCTGCCGGACAATGAACGGGGAACCGTCATTCTCAAGTGCCATGCTGTAGTAGAACCCCCCGGCGACTGCCACCACATTGGTCAAATTTGCGGGCATATCGGTCTGGCCATAGTCATCGTTCCCCCAAGCCACCACCGTGCCGTTGGCCTGGAGCGCCAGACTGTGATAGCCACCTCCAGAAATCGCCACCACATTGGTCAAATCTGCGGGCACGTTGGTCTGGCCGTAGGTATTGTCTCCCCAAGCCACCACCGTGCCGTCGGCCCGTAGCGCCATACTGTAAAAGCCGCCTCCAGCAATCGCCACCACATTGGTCAAATCTGCGGGCACATTGGTCTGGCCGTAGGTATCGTCTCCCCAGGCAACCACCGTGCCGTTGGCCTGGAGCGCCAGACTGTCATAACCATTTCCAGCAATTGCCACCACGTTTGTCAGGTCCGGAGGCACATTGGACTGGCCGTAGGTATTGTCTCCCCAGGCAACCACCGTGCCGTTGGCCTGGAGCGCCAGACTGTGCACAAAACCCGCGGCAACTGCCACCACATTGGTCAAATCTGCGGGTACGATTACCTGTCCGTACTCAGGATACGAACCGGTATTGTTGGTACCCGCCCCCCAACCAACCACCGTGCCGTTGGCCTGGAGCGCCAGACTGTGCACATAACCTGCGGCAACTGCCACCACATTGGTTAAATCTGCGGGCACATCGGTCTGGCCGTAATCATCGGCCCCCCAGGCAACCACCGTGCCGTTGGTCTGGAGCACCAGACTGTGATAGCCACCGGCAGCAATCGCCATCACATTGGTCGCATCTACGGGCACATCGATCTGGCCGTATTCATCGTCCCCCCACGCGACCACCATCAACCGCACCACCGTCAGGACCGCATTGGAACTGGTCACCGAGCCAACACTGTTCGTGACGACAACGGTGTAGCTGCCGTTGTTGTTCGTCTGCGCGTTGCTGATGATCAGGTTGGGGGTGGCTGAGCCGCTAATCTGGCTGCCGTCGGAGTTCGTTCCGTCCACCAGGTTCGTCTCGTTGAACTGCCACTGGTAACTCAACGGCGCCAGCCCGATGGCGGCCACGGTAAAGGACGCGGAATTTCCCGACGCTATCACCTGGTTGGTCGGGGTTGGTTGCATTGTAATCACCGGTGAGGTTATTACCGTCAGAACAGCAATGGAACTGGTCACTGACCCGAAATTGTTCGTGACGATGACGGCGTAATTGCCTCCATCATTCGTCTGCACATTACTGATGGTCAGCAACTGGTTCGTTGCGCCACTGATGTCGCCGCCGCTGAACTGCCACTGATAACTCAACGGGGCCGCGCCAATCGCGGTAACGGCAAGTGTCGCGTTCGATCCCGCCACGACCATCTGGTTTGTCGGCTGTTCGGTGATCAACGGCGATCCTGCCACAGTCAGGTTGACGACGGAACTGGTCACGGAATTGGCCACGTTGGAAACGATGACCTGATAAGCTCCGCTGCCGTTGGTCTGTACATTGTTGATCTCCAGCGTCTGGTTGGTTGCGCCGCTGATTTGTCCGGTGTTGACCAGGTTCGTCCCGTTGAACTGCCACCGATAAAACAACGGCGCCGTGCCGGCTGCCGTGACCGTCAAGCTCACATTTGACCCCGCTGCCACCAACAGATTGGTCGGTTGCGGTTGCACGATGATCGACACCGGAATGTTCGTCACGTTCAGGAGGGCGTTGGAACTGGTCGCCGACCCGACCCGGTTTGAAACAATGACCGTGTAACTGCCGCTGTTGCTGGTCTGTGCATTGCTGATGATCAGCTTGTTGGTGTTGGCGCCGCTGATACCGCCTCCATTCACCACCAGGTTCGTCCCGTTCACCCACCATTGGTAATTCAACGGCGCCGTCCCGATGGCGGTGACCGCATTGGTCACATTCGCTCCCACCGCCACCTCCTGATCCATGGGTTGCACCAGGATCAGCGGTGACGATGCCACAATCAGGGTGGCCACGGAACTGGTCACCGAAATCCCGCTAAAATTTGTGATGACCACCGTGTAGTCTCCGCTCCGGTTCGTCTGCGCGGCATTGATCCTGAGCACATTGTTGGTCGCGCCAGTGACACCGCTCCCATTCATCACCTGGTTTGTTCCGTTCACCCACCATCGGTAACTCAACGGCGCCGTTCCGGTCGCGGTGACCGCCAGTTGCACATTCACTCCCGCCACCACCGTCTGGTTTGTCGGTTGTTGGGTGATAAACGGCGGGATGTTGGTCACCAGCAAGGCCGCCGGGGAACTGGTCACCGAACCGGCAACGTTTGTAATGACGACCGTGTAGCTGCCGCTGTTGGTCGTCTGCGCGTTGTTGAAGTTCAGTACATTGGTGGTCGCGCCGCTGATATTTCCTCCGTTCATCCGCCACTGGTAATGCAACGGAATCGTCCCGATGGCGATGACGGCAAAGGTCACATTTGATCCCACCGCGTTGGTCTGGCCGACGGGTTGCCCAAAAATCACCGGCGTCGACAGCACCGTCAGGACAGCGGACCCCGAATTGGTAATCCCGGCCAAATTGGTGACGACGACCATGTAGTTTCCGGCGTCGTTCGTCTGCACGGCGGTGATGGTCAGGTTGGTGGAGGTTGCGTTGCTGATGCGGCCTCCATTCACCAGATTCGTCCCATTCATCTGCCACTGGTACTTCAACGGCGGCGACCCGGTCGCGGCGGCAATGAAGGTCACAGTCGTTCCCACCCCGTTCGTCTGGCTGACCGGCTGCAACTTGATCGCCGGCGGGATGTTCGTCACCGTCAGGAGCGCGGCGGAACTGGTGATCGAGCCGGAAATGTTCGTGATGACGACCGAGAAATAGTTGCTGTTGTCGGCCATTTGCGCGTTGGTGATGGTCAGGAAGCTGTTGGTGGTTCCGCCGCTGATATTGCCCTTGGGCGGCAGGTTCGTTCCGTTCATCCGCCACTGGTAATGCAACGGTATCGTCCCGATGGCGGTGACGGCAAAGGTTGCATTCGAACTCACGGCGATCGCCTGGTTGGTGGGTTGCCCAAAGATCTCCGGTGATGATATCACGCTCAGGACGGCGGTCACCGAATTGGTAATCCCGGCAATATTGGTGACGACAACCATGTAGCTGCCGTCGTTGGTCAGTTGCAGATTTTTGATGGTTAGTATATTGGAGGTCGCACCGCTGATCTGGGATCCATTCCTCACCAGATTCGTGCCGTCCCACCATTGGTAACTCAACGGCACCGTCCCGGTGGCGATGACCGCCAGTTGCACAGTGGTTCCCACGCCGTTCGTCTGGCCGACCGGTTGCACCGCGATTCCCGGCAGGACATTCGTCACCCACAAGAACGCATTGGAACTGATCGTCGCGCCCCCGAAATTGGTGATGATGACCGCGTAGTTGCCGCTGCTGTCCGTCTGCACATTGCTGATGGTCAGCGCGCCGTTGGTGGCGCCGCTGGTGATTACACTTGCGCCATCCACCAGGTTCGTTCCATCCACCAGGTTCGTCCCGTCTTTCTGCCACTGAAAAAAGTAAGGTGGCGCCGTGTCATTGGTGGTCTGGCTGATGCTGAAGATCACGGTCGAACCCGTCGCGTTCGTCTGGCCTATTGGTTGGATCCCAATCTCCGGCAGCGGCACATTCAGCAGGATTTTGGTCAAAAAGGCGTCGTTGGTGCCGTTGAGGTAGGAAGACACGGCGTTGAAGGTCAGGAAATTGGCCGAGAGGGTCTGGCCGACAACATAGGCATTGTCATTCAAGTCCACCGCGATGCCGTAACCATAATCGTTTTCCTTGCCGCCCAGGTAGCATGAATAGAGCCGGCTGACGGTGGTGGGGGTGGTATTGGTGAACGCAATGACGAACGCGTCGCTCTTGCCGGAATTGGTCGCGCTCATGAGGCCCGGGACATTGTAGGTCGGAAAATTGGTCGAGGAAGCCGATCCCGTTACAAACACATTTCCGGTGGCCCGATCCACCGCCACGCCGTAGCCGATATCCGCGCCCCTGCCGCCGAACACTGCGGACCAGGCAATGCCCACCTGCTGTGTGCTGTTGACGATGCCATTGGTGATCTTGGTCAGGAAAACGTTCGTGGCCGGGCGGCTGAGCGAGGTGTTGGTGGCCATGAACGAATAAAATCCGGCGGTGTTCGGGAAATTGGTCGAAACGGTCCACCCGGTCACATAGGCGGCGCCGTTGTTGTCAACTGCAATGCCATTGGCCATGTCGTTGTTGGTGCCGCCGAGCAAGGTGGAGTACACCAACACCAGGTTGGTCCCGTTGGCATCGAATTTGGCGACAAAGGCGTCGAAGCTGGTTCTGTTCGTCGAACCGTTCAGCTTACGACCGTCCAAATAATTGGTGATGATCATCTGGTTGGTTCCCACGACATTCGTCCAGACCAGTGGTTGAACCACCGCATTGAGGGTGGGGAAATTCGTCGAGGCGGTGTAGCCGGTCACATAAACGAAATTGGAACTGTCCACGGCGATTCCTTTGCCGATATCGTAATTAGTGCCGCCAAAATAAGTGGAAAAAACCAGATTGGAGCCACCAGGACTGATTTTGGCGATGAAGGCGTTGGCGTTGTAGTAGATCGTATTGGAGCAGGCCAGTTTGCTCTGCCACGCGTAGGCTGTCGGGAAATTGCTGGAATAGGTATAACCGGTCACGTAGGCATTACCTGCCGCATCCACGGCAATCCCCGTGCCACCATCCATGCTGGAGCCGCCGAGATAGGTCGAATAAACCAGATTGGAGCCGCTGGAAGCCAGTTCCGTCACGAAGGCGTCAGCCGGATAAGAACCAAAACTTGCGCTGTACGTTCCGCTGATGTTTTTGTAAAGCGCATTCGTGGAGACCGGGAAATTGCTCGAATCCGTAAAACCGGTCACATAAGCGTTGCCGGCGAAATCCACAGCCACCCCCAAGGCACCATCGTCGGCACTGCCGCCGAGATAAGTCTCATAAATCAGGTTCTCCGAACTGTCGAACTTGGCCACAAAGGCGTCGCCGGTCAGCTTGCCTCCGCCATAATTCGTCTGAAAGGCGCCCGGCGTGTAAAAAGACACCCCATTCGTGTACAGAATGGAAAATGTCTGCCCGGTCAGATAAACGAACCCGTTGGTGTCATAAGCCGTGGCATAAGCCGTCTCGCCGGCATTGCCGCCGTAGTAGGTCGAAAAACTCAGGACCGGGTCAATGACCAGCGGCTGGCTGCGGTCGTAGTTGCCGGCAACGAAAGCCGCCGTGTGCGCGTCCACCAGCCGATAACCGCCTTCAATTCCCTTCCGCGCGCCGCCCTCCGTCTGGTAAATCACCGGCCGGGGCTGGCAGATTTCGCCGCCGGCCAGGCTCAGCACCAGGTCGCCCCGGGCATCGACTGAAATTTTGTCCGCGCCGTCGAAATGGATCGCAATGACAGCGGGGTCCGTGCCCGGCGCGATGACAAAATCGTATTCGAGCTGCTGCCGGTTGCCGTAGTAAACCAGATTGACGCCGGGATAAAGCCCTCCAACGCGGACCCGGGCAAAGGTTGCCACCCCGACGCGCCATTGCGCGGATTCGCTGCCGGTCAGGTAATTGATCTTGCCGGGCAATTCGGCGTCGCCGCTTATCTGCGCCTGCGGGTTGGCTCCTGCAAACTGCATCCGCACGGCGGCGGATTCGGCGGCGGTTTTGCGAAGCGCAATTTGGGCTCCGGCCGCCGAAATCTGGAATTGGTAATCGTGGCCGCGGGCAATGAACTGCGCCGGGGCATTGGCCTGGCCCGGCCCGGCTTCAAAGCAAAGCGGCAGACTGGCCGGCAGGGCCAAGGGTTGCGCCGCCCAGACCGGCAACGTCAGCAGGCCCAGGCCCAGCCCGTTGAGCCCCGCCGACAGAATATTTTTTAACAGACGGATCATTTTAGAATGGACGCTGCCAGCCAACGCCGAATTGGAACCGGCCGGAATCACCGTTGTACTGATCATGATGGATGGGAATGCCATATTCAAGTCGCAACGGGCCGAGTTTGGGGATGTTGATGTGCAAGCCAAGGCCCCAGTCGTCATCAAAATTATCGCCGGAAGTCGAATAGGCGTTTTGATAGACGGCGCCGATATCGTAGAACATGGCAAAGCGGACGCCGGGGCCGTTGTCCTTTTCAAAAATGGGGAGGCTGTACTCCACCGAGCCAAACCAGAACGTGTCGCCGCCGATCGGTTCATTCGGCATGCCGGCGGGATTGCTGGGGGAATAAGCCGGATCACGCGGCGCGATGTTGCGAAATTTGAAACCGCGCAGCGAATAAAGGCCGCCCAGATAATATCGGTCATAAAACGGCACGTCGCCGCCGCTCACGCTGTCCGCGACCCCGGAGCGCCCGACCACCTCCAGCACGTGGCCGGTGAACAGGCCGGGGAAATACCAGGAGGTCCTGAGCTCCAGTTTGTAATACGAGGTGTCGCCCAGGCTGAATTCCGGGTCAATTTCCGTCCGCTGGCCGTGGTTCGGCAGTTTCACGCTGTTGCGAGTATCATAGGCCAGCGTGGCGCCGAAGCGGTTGTATAAATGATCGCCGGTTTGCGTCAGGATGGCACTCGGCACGTTGGCGGGTACCTGTGCCGGTCCGAGGGGCGAATTTATGGTTTCATTGCCATGCCACCCGCTGTTCAGGCTGATGCCCACGTCTTCGAACGTATAGCTGACGCTGCCGATTAAAAAATCGCTCCACAACGCGCGGGTCAGGCTCAGGCGCACGCCGGTGCGGGTCTCGTCGTAAATATTGTTCGGGCTCTCGAAGTTCAGTTGATGCCGGTAAAGATCCACGCCCAGCGCCAGCTTGCGGTTCAAAAACCAGGGTTCGATGAATGAAAGCTCATAGTCCTGGCGCTCGGTGCCGAGCTGGACAAACAGGCGGAGCTTCTGGCCGCCGCCGGTGAAGGTGGGCGGATGGAACAGGTCAAAATTACCCTGCGAGATTTCGGCGTAACCCACCAGCGCATCCACCGAACTGAAGCCCGCGCCGAGCATGAGGTTGCCGGTGTTCTGTTCCTCCACGTTTACGATCAAATCCTTGCGCCCGGCAATCGGCGGGTCGGTCGCCTCCGGCCGCATGTCCACCTTTTCGAAATATTGCAGGCCTTCGAGGCGCTGCTGGCTGATTTTGACGCGCACCATGTCAAACACCTCTCCCGGCGCAATTGCCAGCTCGCGGCGGATGACCTTGTCCTTGGTTTTGTTGTTGCCGCGGATGTCAATTTTTTCGACGCGGCACTTTTGCCCTTCCTTGATTTGGAATTCCAGGTCCATCGTGCCCGTGTCCACGTTCGGAATGTACGTGGCGCGCAGCGTCGGTCCCCGCTGAACGTCAATGTAACCCTTGCTCCCGTAAAAATCCTCGATGGCTTGCGTGTCCTTGTCCAAACCTTCGGGGGTGAAAATGCCGCCGGTGTCCATCACCAGGCCGTGCGGGCCAAGTTTGTCCTTGGAATGCTGGAAGTCGCGGACCGCCTGCAGGCCGCGGTGGATTTCCTCCGCGTTGAACAGTTTGTTGCCGGTGAAGGTGACCGAGCCGACCTTGTATTGCCGTCCTTCATAAAGGTAAAAACGGATCACCATTGTGTTGGTCGTCGGGTGATCGAACTTCACGTCCTTGATTTCAAAATCCAGGTAACCGTGATTGTGGTAAAACTCGGTGAGCGAGTCGCGGTCATCGTCGAATTCGTCCACCTTGAACACGCCGTTGCCGGACAGCCAGGACCACATCCAGTGCCGCTTGGTCTTGAGCTGTCCGCGCAGCTCCCTTTGCGTGAACGCCGCCGCCCCGATGAAATCTATCTGGTTGATCTTGATTTTTGCCGCCTCGGCGATTTCAAAGGTGACGGTGCCGCGGCCGGCATTTTCGTCGATGTTCAAGACATATTTCACCTGCGTGCCGGACCGGCCGTATTTTTCGTACAGCTTCTTGATTTCCTGGGTGTCGGTGAACAATTTCTGCTCGTCGAGCGGCTGGCCGGTTTTCGCGGTGATTTTTTTCCGGATTTTGGAGGTGCTGAGTTTTTTGTTGCCCTCAATCTTGATGTCCGTCACCCGCGGCCGCGCCTGAACGACGTAGGTCAGCACCACGCCGCTATTGGTCCCCGGATCCGCCGTCACCCGGATGTTGTAAAATTGTCCGGTGGCATAGAGCGCGCGGATGTCATCCTGGGTGGCGTCGGGGAAATAAACGTCGCCCGCCTTGAGCCGGACGTTGGAGCGGACAAGTTGTTCGCTGACGTTCGTGGGGCCGATGAACTTCACGTCCAAGCGGTCAATTTTCGGGCCGGCCGGCTGCGCCCACACGGCTGACGCGCAGCCGAGCAACAGCCAGATGCCGAACAGGCGGAAAAATAATTTCATCGTCTATCGGTCCACCGGCACGTCTTCATCGCTGACTTTGGCTGCGCTTTCAAAACGAGTGTACGGTTTCAAAAAGGTTAAGTTCACATCGCCCGTCGGGCCGTTGCGCTGTTTCGCAATCAACAGATTGACCGGCAGGCCATCCGGTTCTTCCACTGCGGCGCCATCTTCATCTTCGCCGGCGTTCGGCTTGTACAGCAGACCCACCACGTCGGCGTCCTGTTCAATCGCGCCCGATTCCCGCAAATCGGACAGCCGCGGCTTGCGGCTTTTGTCCCGCTCCAGTTCGCGGTTCAACTGGCTGAGCACCAGCACCGGCACCTTCAATTCCTTCGCCAGCGCCTTGAGGCCGCTGGAAATGTCCGAAATCTCCTGCTGCCGGTTTTCCTGTGCTCGGCGCGCAGTAGAATGCAGTAATTGCAAATAATCAACCACAAAAAGCTTCACCCCGTGCTGCTGCGCCAGCCGCCGCGCCCGCGCCCGCAGCTGCAAAATCGAAAGACCCGCTGAATCGTCAATAAACAACGGCGCGCCCGCCAGCCGGCCCGCCGCGCTGGTCAGCTTCGGAAAATCCGACTCGCTCATGAAACCTTCGCGGATGCTCCGCAGGTTCACCCGCGCCAGCGAACACATCATGCGCAGCACCAGCGCCTCCGCGCTCATTTCCAGGCTGAACACCGCCACCGGCAGCTTCTGCTCCAGCACCACGTGCTCCGCAATGTTCATAGCGAGGGACGTTTTTCCCATCGACGGCCTGGCGGCGATGACGATCATTTCGCTCCCGTGCAAACCGTCCGTGATCCGGTCCAGGTCCGTGAAGCCCGTGGCCAGGCCGTTCAACACGCCTTTGCGGCTGAAATAATTTTCAATCGTCCCGATGGCCTTGCCCACCAGTTCCTTGGTCGAGAGCACGCTGCTTTCCGCGCGCGATTCGCTGATGCGCAGGATGTCGCGCTCCACCTCGTCCATCAGCGCATCCACCTCGCCCTCGTAATCATAAACCCGCCCGACGACGTCCGTGCAGGTGGCGATCATTTTCCGCAGTACGAATTTTTCGCGAACGATGTCGAGATAGTAGGAAAGATTCGCCGCACTTGGCACCGCATCCTGAAGTTGCGCCAGATAGGCAACGCCCCCGACCTGGTCCAGAAGCTGTTTATCCTTGAGCCGTTGCTGCAAGGTGATGATGTCAATTGGCATTCGACTGTCATACATCTCTTTAAGTTCGGAAAAAATTACTTGATGCCGCAAATCGTAGTAAGCCTCTTTCCCGTCGTCTTTTAGTTTCTCAATACATTCACCCATGCATTCATTCGGCGAAAGCAAGACACAACCAATTGAACCTTGTTCAGCCTCCAAAGAATTTGGCGGAAGTCGATCAAGTTTAATCGAATCGGATTGTGAGACGGTTTTTCGACGGCGCGCCTTTTTCAGATCAACGGCTGCGCCGGCGGTGTCGGAAACGGAATCAATCATGCGCTTACGAAATAGCGGTCTTCAACAAATGGGCAAACAAGAGTTGTTAAATCTTGGTGACAGGTTCTTCACAAACAATCAATTAATGAATTAATGAGAACCATTCGATTTACGATTTTGGTCGTAATATTTCTTTGCCATCTCCATCAATTTATCGGTTCCCATTTTGGTTTTTGCCTCTGGTTTCATGACTCCAGCGTCACAAAGGGCATCAATAATCGCGCCACGAGCAAAAACTGGCCCCATCAAAACAACCTTCATTTCATCAGGCACGTCATCAAGTTTGGAGCCGCGTTTTCGCAAGTCTTCGATTTGAGGAGTGACTTTTTGTTGAATAAAATTTTCGGCTAAACCCAAAACGGTAATCCAATACCGTACAGGCAATGAAATTGAGATCGGTTTCCAATCGTCGTTTTGGTTGCTCATGCTTGTAATTTTATGATTGTGTCCGTTTTGTTGTCGAGTTGTTTGATCGGTTTCTTTGGACCGGCCAACTTGATTGACTCATTCGCAAACACAATTAGACTCTGCGCCGCCAAAGACATGAACCGCAAACCATCATTGCTCGTTGTTTTCCTGACGGTCTTCATCGACCTCATCGGGTTCGGCATCGTCGTGCCGCTGGTGCCGATTTACAGCAAACACTACGGAGCCGGCGGCTTCGTCATCGGCGCCATCATCGCCTCGTTTTCCGCGATGCAATTCGTCTTCTCGCCTATCTGGGGAAGATTGTCCGACCGATACGGTCGCCGGCCCATTTTGCTCATCAGCACTGCCGGCGCATCCTTGTCTTATGTGCTGTTCGCCGTCGGGTCGGGTTTTGAAAACCACACCGCCGCGCTTTGGGCGTTGCTGGTCTCCCGAGTTTTTGCCGGCGCCTGCGGCGGCAACATCACCGTCGCCCAGGCTTACATCGCCGACATCACGCCGCCGGAAAACCGGTCGAAGCGGATGGGCCTCATCGGCATGGCGTTCGGGCTGGGATTTATCTTCGGTCCGGCGCTCAGCGGCATCGCCCTGCATTTCTTTGGCGCCACCGGTCCCGGCTGGACCGCCGCCGCCCTGTGCGCGGCCAATTTCATTCTGGCATTTTGCATCCTCGCCGAAAGCTTGAAGCCGGAATCCAGCCAGGCAACCCGGCGCCCGCACTTTGCGCAATGGGGCCACACGCTGGCCCAGCCGAAAATCGGCCTGCTCATCCTGATCTTCTTCCTGGCGACGTTCGCCTTCAGTTGCTTTGAAAGCACCCTGCCGCTGCTCGTCAGCGACAATTTCAATCTCGGCATCGCCGTGGACGAAACCAAACCCGCCACCACGGTCATCTCGCTGTTTGTCTTTTGCGGACTCATCGGCGCGTTCATCCAGGGCGGCGCCATCGGCCGGCTGGTTAAAATGTTCGGCGAACCTAGATTGATTTCGTTGAGCCTGTTCCTGACCGGCATCAGCCTGATCCTCCTGCCGTTCATCAAAGGCGATGGGCAGCTCAAATGGCTGGCTGTTCTTCACGGCACCGACGGGCAGTGGATCAAGATGCTGCTGGCGCTGGCGCTGCTGGCGGTGGGTTCCGCCCTGACCCGACCGCCGCTGTTCGGAATGCTCTCGAATCTCGCCCCCGCAAACGAGCAGGGCGCCACCATCGGTGTGGCGCAAAGCGCCGGGGCCATGGCGCGCATTCTCGGCCCGCTCTTCGCCGCAACCCTTTACCTGCGCATCGCGCCGCTGCCTTATGTTTTTTGCGGCGGACTGGCCATCGTGGCCGCCCTGCTGACGTGGCAATATCTCTGCCGGAAAGAAAAATAATGGGAGGGTCGCCGTGTCGGCGACCCTGAATTTGGGGACGGCGACACGATGTCCCTCCCAAAATGCGGGCGGCGGATCGTCTGCTTCACACCCGGCATTTGCAGAACGACCCGCCGCCCTTCCGTTCACACGAACAGAATCATCATTCGCCCGGAGGCGGTCCGCCTTGCGCGTCGTCGGGTGGGGGCATCTGGTCGCCATTCGCCGGATCACCGTTTTGCCCGGGCGGCGGTCCCATATGCGGCCGCGATCCGATATATTCGTCCGGCGTCAACCGGCCGTCACCATTCTTGTCCAGCGTCTTCAACGCGGCGGGCGCATTGGCGATTTCATCGGCGCTGATTATGCCGTCGCCATTCGTGTCCAGCGCCTTGACAATCGCCGGCTGCGGTGGACGGGGCGCGTTTTTCGGCGCGTTGGCCGGCAACGGCGGCAGATATTCGTCGGCGGTCAACTGGCCGTCGCCGTTTTTGTCCAGCGTCAATAATTCGGCCCTGGCATTGGCGATTTCGTTTGAATCAATCACGCCGTCGTGATTGGTATCCAGCGCGGTGACAAGGGGCAGCGTTGGCGGGCAATGGCCGTTCATCGGCGGCCGGCCGGCGTCTTGGGCGCTGGCGGCAAGTGCCGACGCTCCGAGGGTCAGCAGTGCCAGTACGATTTTCATTTTCATTTTCATATGTCTCTCTCTTTCATTGGTTGTGCCGGATGTGAATTTTTCTTTGTGTCAATTTACCTGCCTTGACCTTAAGCCGTCGTGAAGACCGCCGGAGCAGCGAACGTGCGGGGAAAGAAAGTTTTCGCCATCCACAATCATCCTGCAGCCACGGCCGGCACAGCAGGTTTGGGGAAATCTTGAATTCATAATGGACTCCTGTTCCGTTGGCGGCGCCACCCGGACAAGTCCAGTCATCGCCCCGGCCAACCTCCCTGGTTTTGATGCGTACCGGAAAAACCACAAATGTCGGGCCGCTGACGGGGATGCGGAGCGGGACGGCTTGGTGGCTGCGTCTGGTTTCATTGGTCATGTCGTCACTTTACCCGGGTGAACCTTAAGTGGACGTGAAGCGCGGAAAAAACTGGAGGTCATTCGTAACGCAAGGCTTCGATGGGATCGAGCCGGGCGGCCTTGCGGGCGGGATAATAGCCGAAGAAGACGCCAATGGCGAAGCTTACGCCAAAAGCGAGAATGACTGAGCCGGAAGAAACCATGGCCTTGAAATCGGCGAAGACCGCCACCAGTCTTGACGCGCCCACCCCGGCCAGCACGCCGATAAGACCGCCGAGCAAACTCAGGGTGACCGCCTCGATCAGAAATTGCAGCTTGATGTCGCCGGGTTGCGCACCGACGGCAATGCGGATGCCAATCTCGCGGGTGCGTTCGGTGACGCTCACCAGCATGATGTTCATGATGCCAATGCCGCCCACCACGAGTGAAATGCCGGCTATCGAGCCGAGCAGCAGGGTAATGATCTTGGAAATGGAATTCACAGTGTCCGCAATTTCCTTCTGGTTGAAGATGTTGAAATCGTTGTTGCGACCGGTGGTCAGGCGGTGGCGCTGGCGGAGCAGGCTGGTGATCTGCTGCTGCGCAATTTCCATCCGGTCGGAACTGACGATCTGGACGTTGATGCAGCGCAGGTATTTCTCGCCGGTGATGCGCTTCATCACGGTGGTGTAAGGGATGATGATGCGGTCGTCCTGGTTCTGGCCGCCCATGCCCGCGCCCTTGCTTTCCAGCAGGCCGATGATGACGAACGGAATGTTTCCCACCCGCACGGTCTGGCCGACGGGATTGAGCGGGCCGAAAAGTTCGTTCGCGGTTTTCGAGCCAATGACGGCCACCTTCGCCGCGCTGCGGATTTCGCGGACGGTGAACATCGAGCCGGCGGCCAGTTTCCAGTCGCGGATTTTAAGATAGTCCGGCGACTCGCCGGCGACGGTGGTGGACCAGTTACGTCCGTTGGCGATGGCCTGGGCGGTGGTGGAGGCTTCCGGACTGATCGCAACGACATCCGTCACTTCGCGGCCAATGGCGTCGGCGTCGGCGAGCGTCAGGGCGCTGGCGCTGCCGAGGCCGGAATTCACGCCGCCCGATTTTCGGCTGCCCGCAAAAACGGAGAGCAAGTTCTGGCCGAGGGCGGAAACCTGGCTGGTGATGCGCACCTGGGCGCCGTTGCCCACGGCCACCATCGCCACGACGGAGGCGACGCCGATGATAATGCCCAGCGCGGTGAGCATGGAGCGCATTTTGTTGCGGCGCAGCGCGCGCAGGGAAATCAGCGTCGTTTGCAAGGTGCTCAGCAGAAAGGTCCGGATGTAATCGAGGAAAATCATGGTTCAGGCGAGTTTGGCTTTTTGTTCGGCCTGGTTGAGCGTGGCGATTTCTTCAACGGCCGAACGGCGGCGCTCGTTCGGGGTGTCGCTGATGACCAGCCCATCGCGCATGACAACGATACGTTTGCAATAGGCGGCGATGTCCAGCTCATGCGTGACCATAACGATGGTGATGCCGGAGTCGTTGAGTTCCTGGAAGAGTCCCATGATTTCGATGCTGGTGCGGGTATCGAGATTGCCGGTCGGCTCGTCAGCCAGAACCAGTTCGGGCCAGTTCACCAGGGCACGGGCGATGGCGATGCGCTGCTGCTGGCCGCCGGAAAGCTGGCTGGGATGATGAACGAGCCGGTCGCCGAGGCCCACTTGCTCCAGCGTTTGCACGGCGCGGCGGTGGCGCTCCCGCAAGGGGACGAGCGGATGACTGTAAAACATGGGCAGCTCGACATTCTCCAGCGCTGACGTGCGGGCGAGAAGGTTGAAGCTTTGAAAGACGAAGCCAATTTTCTTGTTCCGCAACTTCGCCAGTTCCTTGCGGCTCAGCCCGGCCACCGCAATGCCGTCGAGCAGATAATTTCCGCCCGTGGGCTGGTCCAGACAGCCGAGCGTGTTCATCAAAGTGGACTTGCCCGAACCGCTTGCGCCCATAATGGCCACGAAATCGCCACGCCGAATGTCCAGCGTGACGCCGCGCACGGCCTTCACCTCGACTTCGCCGGTCTGGTAAGTCTTGGCGAGATCGCGGAGCTGGATGACGGACTTGATGTCGGCTGGTGTGTTCATGGGCTGGCAGGCGGCGGGCCGCCGAAGCTGCTGCTGGTGGTGGTCGAGAGCGTTGAGGTCACGACGGGCGCGTGTTCGGTGAGACCTTCAAGGATTTCCGTGTCCACGCCGTCGGCGATGCCGGTTTTGACGATGACTGGCTTGAGTTTTGGGCCGTCCGCGCCCGGCGAATAGACGAGGCGCTGGTTGCGTTCCAGTTTTGACGGCGGCGTTTGCTCAAACTTGGCGCCATCTGGTGGCGTGTAGCGCAGGGCGGTGTTGGGAATCTTCAGGACATTGGTGCGTTCGGCCACGAGAATGGAAACATCCGCCGTCATGCCGGGAAACAGTCTTTGTTCCGGGTTGTCCACCGTGATGATGGTTTCGTAGGTGACGACGTTCTGCGTGGTCGTGGGTGATTTGCGGACCTGCGTGACCTGGCCGTGAAAAACTTCGTCGGGAAAGGCATCCACGGTGAAGTCCACCGGCTGGGCATCCTTCACCTGGCCGATGTCCGCCTCGGAAACGGAGGCGCTGATGTTCATCTTGGTGATGTCCTGCGCGACGGTGAACAGCACCGGCGTGCTCATCGCGGCGTTCACCGTCTGGCCGAGATCCACCTTCCGGGAAATGACAATGCCGTCCACCGGCGCGGTAATTTTGCAGTAACCAAGATTCGCCTGGGCGCTCTCAACCGCCGCCTGCTTGATGGCGACCGAAGCCTCGGCCTGCGCCAGTTCCGCGACGGCCTGGTCCAGATCCAGCTGCGACGCGGCATGCAGCGGGACGAGGGCTTTCTTCCGCTCCAGATTCTGGCGCTTGAGCGTGACATCGGCCTGGGCGCTGGCGAGATCCCCCTCGGCCTGGCGGAGTTGGGCGGAATAAACCGTCGGGTCAATTTCCGCGACGAGCTGGCCTTTTTTCACCGGCGAATTAAAGTCGGCGTTCAGGACGGAAATTTTCCCGGAAACCTGGCTGCCGACGTCCACGCTCACGACGGCGCTCAAAGTGCCGCTGGCCGTGACGTGCTGCACGATGTTCCCGCGGGAGACGGGCATGGTTTCATATTTGAGCGCACCGCCGCCCGATTTTTTACAGCCGGAGCCGGTCGCCAGCGCGAGAACCGCGAGCATTGTCGGCAGCAGACGGGAAAGTTTAAGTTTCATGGTTTCGATTTGGGGTTGAATTATTTCCAGCCGCCGCCCAGCGCCTTATAGAGCGAGATCTGGCTGGCGAGTTTGTTGTATTGCGCTTCGATCTGGCCTTGCTGCGCGCTGTAAAGATCCTGCTGCGCGGACAGCACGTTCAAGTAAGCATCATCGCCCTGACGATAACGGAGATTGGCAAGGTCATAGCGCCGTTGTTGTGCGCTGGCCAGGGCGGCCTCCGCCACGATCTGGCTCGCATAACTGCTGTTGGCCACAAGCGCATCCGCCACCTCGCGAAACGCCGTCTCGATGGCTTTCTGATAATTGGCGACTTCGATGCGCCGGCTCACTTTCGCCGAATTCAGACCGGCGAGATTCTGCCCGCCGGTAAAAATCGGCACGGTGACTTGCGGCGAAAAACTCCATACACCCGTGCCGGAGCCGAAAAGTTTATCAAAGTCCGAACTGCTCGAGCCGACCGAGGCGGTCAGGCTGAGGGTCGGAAAGAACGCGGCGCGGGCCGCGCCGATGTTCGCGTTCGCGGCCTTCAAGGTATGCTCGGCTTCCAGGATGTCCGGGCGGCGTTGCACGAGTTCGGACGGCAGCCCCGCCGGAATCTCGGCCACAAGATTGGTGTCGTTGAACGACCGGGGCGCGGGCAAATCAGCCGGCAGCGGCTGACCGATGAGCACCGTCAGATAGTTCTGCACCTGGGCAATCTGGCGCTCGTAAGTCAACACATTGATCTTCGCGGTCTGCACCTGGCCTTCCGCCGTGCGCAAATCCAGTTCGCTGCTTGCGCCGGCATCAAACGTGGCCTGGTTGAGATCGTAGGATTCCTGCACCGCCGCCAGTGTCTGCCGCGCAAGTCGGAGTTGCTCCTCCGCTTCGCGAAGGGCGAAGTATTCATCGGCGACCCCGGCCACGAGGGAAATCTGCGCGCTGCGTTGCGCTTCTTCAGTCGCGAAGTATTTCTCCAAAGCCTGTTTATTCAGGCTGCGCACACGGCCGAACAAGTCCACTTCATATGCCGTTGTGCCGAGACTGGCGCTCCACGAGTCAGAGGTCATGCCTGAAGCATAGGATTTGGCATAGCCGCTGCCGCCGTCCACGGTGGGAAAAAGCGCGGATCTCGAGATGCGATATTGCGCCTGGCTCTGCGCGACATTGAGAATGGCCACGCGAAGGTCGAGGTTGTTGGTCAGTGCCAGTTCGATCAGCTTCTTCAGCCGTTCGTCGGCGAAGAAATCCCGCCAAGCGATGTTGGCAGCCCCGGGCGCGGTGTTGGTTTCGGTTGTTTCCGGATAATGCGACGCCACCGGTGCGGTCGGGCGTTCGTATTTGGGAATCATCGTGCAGCCGGACGAGACCAGAACCGCCGCAATCACCAAGGCCAGCCAGGGCCAACAGATGTTGAACTTTTTCTTCTTCACGCCGCCAACTTAAGGGTGTGAACCTTAAGCAAGGGTGAAGGTGGAAAATTTGCTGAATACAATTTTCAAACCGGACTTCGGAGAATGGCAAGCGGCGCGGGCCGGCGAAAGGCCGGTTGAAAGCCGCCATCGAAAAATAATTTATCGCCCGGCGCGACACCCTCACCGGTCAGCGGGTTGTAGTGGGGCCGTTTCGTCAAACTGGTTGATTTGACGGTCCGCCCGGCCGGCCATGAAGAGACACGACCCGACCAGCAGGTTGACCGTAACCAGCGTGAGGGCAATCAAACATTCAAAAAGAATCATACCCAGAATCATACCCACTGTCTGGCGCTGATTTTACGTTGGGGAACCTTAAGCTGAGATTAAGAAACACCCTTTCCACCCATGCCGGTTCACCTTTTTCTTCATCCTGTCTTAAGGTCGCCTCTGCGAGAGTGACGACAGGACGTGGTTGTGTTAAACCAGCCGCAACCACGGCGAATATGAGAATCCTGATTGTTGAAGACGAACCGGACCTGCTCCGCAGCCTGGCCCAGGCCTTGCGCGAGGAAGGCTATGCTGTGGACACCGCCAACAACGGCGAGGACGGATTGTTCAACGCCGAAAGTTACGACTATGACGCCGTTGTGCTCGATGTGATGTTGCCGGGCATTGACGGCTGGGAAATTTTGAAGCGTCTCCGCAAAACCAAGAAAACACCCGTGCTCATGCTTACCGCGCGCGATCAGACCCGCGACCGCGTCAAGGGTCTCGATACCGGCGCGGACGATTACATGGTAAAACCGTTCGACCTGCCCGAACTGTTCGCCCGCCTGCGCGCCCTCATCCGCCGCAGCGCCAACAAATCCACCAATCTCATCGAGATCGGCCGGGTGACGATCGACACGGCCGCGCGCAACGTCACGTGCGCGGATGCACCCGTCGAACTCACCGCCCGTGAATACGCGCTGGTCGAGTTCCTTGCCTTGCATCGCGGCAAGGTGGTCACCCGCACGCAGCTTTACGAACACCTGTTCGACGAGAACGACAGCACGCTCTCCAACCTGCTCGACGTTCACGTCTCCAACATCCGCAAGAAACTCGGCCACGATTTCATCGTCACGCGCCGCGGCCACGGCTATTGCATTGAGGAAAATTGAAAACATCGAACATTCAACATTCAACGCCGAACGCCCAAGTCGGGCGCGGCTGGCAGACGCTGTTTTTTTTGAAATTGAATGTTGGGTGTTGAATGTTGAATGTTGAATGTTTTCCCAAAAATGATTTTCAAATCCATCAAGTGGCGTCTGCAAATCTGGTACGGCCTCATCCTGGTGGCCGTGCTGGCGGGGTTCGGCTTCACCGCCTATCGACTCGAAGGGGGACGGCAGATGCGCCGGATTGACGATGAATTGCAGCGGCGGGTCGCGGTTCTGGCCATGGCGCTTCACACGCCGCCGCACCGGCCGGATGCCGGCGAACCGCCTTTCGACCACCCGCCGTCCGGCCAGTTTCCCGATGATGGCCCGACGGGACAGGATTTCGGCGCCCCGGCCGGGTTCCATCTGCCGCCGCAAGCCGCCGGCTTGTTCGATGCGAACGACCCGAACAATTTTTATTTCATCGTCAAATCCGGCGACGGCAATG
>Ga0187851_10001308_pt1 | contig 23947 bp, 20 predicted proteins | sample June2016WEW_6_10_FD_132997 | JGI IMG/M metagenome (GOLD analysis project Ga0187851, IMG submission 132997) | Peatland microbial communities from SPRUCE experiment site at the Marcell Experimental Forest, Minnesota, USA - June2016WEW_6_10 | ecosystem: Environmental > Terrestrial > Soil >...
CTGGGGCGTCTGGCGCGGTGGCAAGGCGTTCGACGCGGCGCATGGCAGCGCCACCAAGGCACCTCCAACCCCCCCTGAGGCTTGACAAGAAGCTATGGGATCTAGGAGACCCGCTCATGCCCCCCACCGACCCCGTCACCCCGCAGCCGGGCGAATCCACTCCGGAGCCGCTCGCAACACCGCCCCAGCAGGCGAGCTGGGCGCCGCCGCCGCCCGGCTCGCAGCCCGTCCCGCAGTACCCGGGGGCCGCCGCCTACCCGGCGCCGTACCCGTACCCTCCGCCGTACTGGGGAGCCCCCAGCTCCTCCACGCCCTCCAACCCCTCCACCACGATGGCGATCGCCTCCGGCGTGCTCGGCATCGTCGGCCTGGCGATGTCGCTGATCCCGACCGTCTACTGGTTCTTCTACAAGCTCACCGTGATCGACGCCCAGACCTATTCCGGCGTCTCCGGGACCAACGCGCTGATGGGCGCGGACTTTGTGGTCGCCACCCTGGCGATCGTCTTCGGCGCCGTCAGCCTGGCCCGAGGCGGGAGCGCGAGCGGAAGCAGGCGGGGCCTGGCGAAGCTTGGCGTGATCCTGGGCGTGATCGGCCTGCTGCTGGCGGTGATCTTCCTTCCCCTGGCGGTCTCCGCGGCCAACGCCGCCAGCTGCAGCGCTTACAACAACTGCTGACTTGGCGGGAGGCCGAGCGCCCCTCCCTCAGACCACCAGGTTGACGATCCGGTCGGGCACGGCAACCACCTTGCGCGGCGGCCGGCCGGCGAGCAGCTCGACCACCCGCGGCTGAGCCAGGGCAAGGCGCTCCAGCTCCGCCGCCGCCGTGCCCGCCTCGCACTCGAAGGTGGCCCGGAGCTTGCCGTTCAGCTGCACCGCGATGGTCACCCGCGGCTCCTCGGCGAGTGCTGGGTCATGCTCCGGCCACGCTGCCCGGTGCACCGAGCCGCCCTCGCCGAGGCGTTCCCAGAGCTCCTCGGCGATATGGGGCGCAAAGGGCGCGAGCAGCTGCACGAGGGTGAGGGCGTCGATCCGGCGTGCCCTCCCCGCGCGCGCCTCCTCGTCGATCCCGTGGGCCAGCTCGTGGAGCGCCGCGATGGCGGTGTTGTAGTGGAGGGACTGGATGGCGGTCTCCACCGCCGCGATGGTCCGGTGGCGGCGCCGCTCGCGCGCCGCGTCGGCAGCGTCGCTGACATCGTCAGCGCCAGCCAGCTGGACGCAGCGCCACACCCGCTCCAGGAAGCGGCTCTGGCCCAGCATCCCGCGCTCGTTCCACTCCCCACCCTCGAGGAAGGGGCCGAGGAACATCACGTGGAGGCGCAGGGCGTCGGCGCCGTGCCGGGCCATGTAGGCGTCGGGGTTGACGACGTTGCCCTTGCTCTTCGACATCTTGCCGCCGGCGAAGGTGAGCAGCCCGTGTGCCCGGAAGCGGGTGAACGGCTCGGGTGTGGGCACGTACCCCATCCCGTGCAGCGCGCGCATCAGGAAGCGTGCGTACATGAGGTGGAGCACGGCGTGCTCGTTGCCGCCGATGTACATGTCGACGGGCAGCCAGTGCCGGGTCCGCTCGGGGTCGAGCGCCCGGTCCGTGAAGTCCGTCGACGGGTAGCGCATGTAGTACCAGCCCGAGTCCAGGAAGTTGTCGTTGACGTCGGTCTCGCGCTTGGAGGGCTCGCCGCAGACGGGACAGGGCACGTTGACCCACTCCTCGACCTGGGCGAGCGGCGAGACACCGGTGCCGAGAGGGCGGAAGTCCGTGACCTCGGGGAGCATCACGGGAAGCTCGGACTCGGGGACGCCGACGGGACCGTGCACCGGGCAGTGGATGATCGGCAGCGGCGGTCCCCAGTAGCGCTGGCGGGAGATGATCCAGTCGCGCAGCCGGAACTGCACGTGGGCGCGCCCGGCGGCGCGCGCCTCGACGAGCTCAACCACCCGCCGCTTCCCCTCCGGCGACGGCGTGCCGTCCAGAGAACCGGAGTTGACCATCGGCCCTTCGCCGGTCCACGCCTCCACGACCACGTCACCGCCGCCGATCACCTCGACGATGCGCAAACCGTGAGCGCGGGCAAACTGCCAGTCGCGCTGGTCATGGCCGGGGACCGCCATGATCGCTCCGGTGCCGTAGCCGCCCAGGACGTAGGGCGCGGCCCAGACCGGGATCTCCTCGCCGGTGAGCGGATGCACGCCGAGCGTGCCGAGGTCGACGCCGACCGAGAAGTCCGGCTCGGCGTCGGCCGGCGGCAGCGACGCGCGCCACTCCTCCACGGCGGCGCGGCGGTCCTCGCGGATGAACTCGGCGAGCTGCGGATGATCCGCGCCGATCACCAGGAAGGTGGCGCCGAAGAGGGTGTCGGGGCGCGTGGTGAAGACCGTCACCTGGGGGCGGGCGCAGCCATTGAGCCTGAAGTCGATGAGGGCGCCCTCGCTGCGCCCGATCCAATTGCGCTGCGCGATCTTTGTCCGCTCGCTCCAGTCGAGGCCGTCGAGGGCGTCGAGCATCTCCTGCGCGTAGCGGGTGGTCTTGATAAACCACTGCTTGAGGAAGCGGGTCTCGACCACGGTGCCGCAGCGCTCGCAGGCACCGCTCACGACCTGCTCGTCGGCGAGCACGGTGAGGCACGACGGGCACCAGTTGACGGGGCCCTCGCGGTGCTCGGCGAGCCCGGCCTTGAAGAGCTGGAGAAACACCCACTGGGTCCAGCGGTAGTAGTCGGGGCTGGTGGTGTCGATCTCGTGGGACCAGTCGACGCCCAGGCCGAGCTTCTTGAGCTGCTGCTCGCGGAAGTACTCGACGTTGCGGGCGGTCAGGGTGGCGGGATGCTCACCGACCTTGAGTGCGTAGTTCTCGGAGTGGATGCCGAAGGCGTCGAAACCGAGCGGCTCGAAGACGTCGTCCCCCTTCTGGCGGCGGTACCGGCCATAGATGTCCGCCCCGGTGAAGGCGTAGGCGTTGCCGATGTGCAGCTTCTCCGCGGAGGGGTAGGGGAACATCATCAGGCAGTAGAAGGGGCGTGGCCCGCGCATGTCGGTGCGGTAGGTCTCGCGCTCCGCCCAGATCCGCTGCCATTTGGCATCGAGGGCGGGGAGGTCGAGACGGTCGCCGGGGGGGACGGGTGCTTGGCTCTCCATGCGGGCCACAGGTTACCGCGTCACGGCAGGGGCGACGGGCGGGCGCGGGAGCGACCGCCGGCGGTCCTCGAGCACGACCGGGCAGGCCCGTCCGGCGTCCTGGTAGCGTAAGTTCGTGGCCCGCCAGACCCGGTGGAGAGGCTCTTTGGTGGCGCTGGCGCTGGTCCTCGGGGGCTGCAGCGCCGCGCCGGGCGCGACGCCAGCGACCCACCGGCCGGCTTCCGCGACCACCAGCGCCGCGCCTCAGCCCACCACCACGCCGGCGGCACCGTCACCCGCCCAGATCGTCACCACCCTGGCGCAGCAGTTCGCCGACCAGACCGCGAGCGGCGCCTGGGACGCGCAGTGGAACGAGTTGGCGCCAGGCCCAGGCGCTGTGGCCGAGCCAGGGCGCCCGCACCGCCATGCTGCAGGCCAAGTTCTCGGGCGCCCCGATCGTCTCCATCAGCCTGGGACAGCCCACCGCCGGGGTCACCTGGTACGACCCGGAGAGCCCGGCGGTCTCGGTGGCCGGAACCTGGCGGTTCCCGGTCAGGGTGAGCTTCGCGAACCCGGCTTCGCTCTCTCCGCCGGGGGTCGCGGCGCTCTTCTCGATGACCCAGATATCGGTCGACTACGACTCCGCCACGGGGGCGGCGTGGATCGTGGGCGAGGGCCCCGCATCGATGGACGCGCCGGTGATCGTCCCCGCGAGCGTCACCTCCCGCCAGGTGGACGTCCCCATCTTCATGTACCACCTGGTGGAGAACCAGGAGCCGCAGGAGAGCGCCTACGGGAGCAACACCTACGGATGGAGGATCGACGTGGGACTGACCACCCTCACCAGCCAGTTCCAGGCCCAGATGGCCTACGCGTACTCGATCGGCGCCACCAGCATCTCGCTGCAGCACCTGGCCGACGCCCTCCTCTACGGGCTGCCGCTGCCGGCGCATTCGTTCGTGGTGACCTTCGACGACGGCCGGCTGAGCCAGTGGACCAATGCGGTGCCGATCCTTCGGCAGTACGGATTCACCGCCGTCTTCTTCCCCTGCACGGCCCTGGTCGGCGGCGTCTACGGCCCCCAGCAGTACGTGACCGCGACCGAGCTGCGAGATCTGGCCAGCACCGGCTTCTCCTTCGGCGACCACACCCTCAAGGACAACGTGGCGCTCTGGACGGGAGAGGCCACCGCCCCGCAGCTGGAGGCCGTCACCAACCAGAGCAAGACCACCCTGGAGAGTCTCATCGGTGGCCAGCCGATCCAGTTCATCGCCTACAGCGGGGTCTGGCCGGGGCCCGACCAATTCTCCGACAGCGCCCTGGAGCAGCCGCTCTTCACCACCCTCCAGGGGTACGGCTACGTGGGCGGGCTCCAAGACCTCGTCAACGACTCCGCCGCCGACTACAGCACGGCACTCTGGCAGCTCCCCCGGGTGCGGGTGGGGCTCGGGATCTCCACCTCCAGCTGGGACAGATGGGTGGAAGATGCCGCCTAGCCCACCCCTCGACTGGGCTACGCAGACCCTGCTCGCCGACGAACGGGCGGGGCTGCTCCGCCGTCTGCGCCGGCGCGAGGGGGGCAGCTGGCCCCGCTGCGTGGTCGACGACAGGGCCGTCGTGGTCTTCAGCTCCAATGACTACCTCGGCCTCTCCGTCCATCCGGCGGTGCGCGAGGCGGCCTCACGGGCCGCTTTGGATCTGGGGGTGGGTGCCACCGGCTCCCGCCACCTCTCCGGCGGCCACGGGGCGATCGCCGACCTGGAGGAGGCGCTCGGCGGCTTCCTGGGCGCCGCCACCGCCACGGTGGCGCCGAGCGGCTACGCGGCCAACGTCGCGATCCTGGAGGCGCTCGGCGGCCCCGACGCGACCATCCTGAGCGACGCGGGAAACCACGCCTCGCTGATCGACGGTTGCCGGGCGTCGCGGTCGCGGGTAGCCGTCTACTCCCACCTCGACAGGGTGGACCTCGAGGCCCGCCTGGCCCGCGCCCAGGGGCGCCCGATCATCGTCACCGACTCCGTCTTCTCCATGGACGGGGCCGCCGCCGACCTGATCGCCCTGGACCGGCTGGCTCGGCGCCACGATGCCTGGCTGATCGTCGATGAGGCCCACGCGCTGGGGACGACCGGTCCGGGCGGGCGCGGGCTCGCCGCCGAGCTGGGGGTGGCCGGCGATCACGTGGTGCGGGTGGTCACCTTCTCCAAGGCCCTGGGCGCGGCCGGTGCGGCGATCTGCGGAGCGGAGCCGGTGCGCCGCCTGCTCCTCCAGCGCGGCCGGGCCCTCATCTTCTCGACCGCGCCCCCCCACCCCACCGTCGCCGCCGCGCGAGCGGCACTGGGAGTGCTGATGGCGGAGCCGGAGCTGGTCCTCCGGCTCCACGAGCGCGCCCGGCTGCTCCGCCTGCGACTCGGCGAGCGGGCACTCGCCGGTGCCCACCCCTCCTCCCCCATCGTCGCCGTCCTGTCCGGCGACCCGATCCGCACCATGGAGCTCGACCGGGCGCTCTGGGAGCGCGGCTACCTGGTCCAGGGGCTGCGCCCGCCGACCGTGGAGCCGGGCACCAGCCGGCTGCGGCTGGTGGCCAGCGCGGCCCACTCCGAGGCCGAGATCGATGGCGTCGCCGCTGCCCTGACCGAGCTGCTCCGCTCATGACGGGCCGCATCGTGGCGGTTACGGGAACCGGGACCGGCGTGGGCAAGACGGTGCTCACCGCCGCCCTCTGCGCCGCCCTGCGGCGGGGTGGAGTGGACTGCCGTGCCGTCAAATCGGTGGCGACCGGCGTCGCGCCGGGGACCGACGCCGAGGACGCGGTCCTGCTCGGTGCGGCGATGGGCGCCACGGCGTCGGAGGCGGTCCTCTCCACCTTCACGCTGCCCCGTTCCCCGCTCGCCGCGGCCGCAGCGGAGGGACAGGAGCTGGACGTCGAGGCCCTGGCCCGGTCGATCGAGGCGATGGCCGCCGGCTGCGAGCTGCTCCTGGTCGAGGGAGTGGGCGGCCTGCTGGTGCCGCTCTCCCCCCGGCAGACGGTGCGCGACCTGCTCCGGCGCCTCGACGCCGGCGTGGTGATCGCGGCGCTCGCCGGGCTCGGGACCATAAACCACACCGCGCTCACCGTCGAGGCGGCGCTCGGCGCCGGGTTGAGGGTGGTCGGGGTGGTGCTGGTCGAGGCGATGGGCGACGAAGACCCGGCCTTCGTCGCCCAGAACGCCGCCCAGATCGCTGAGCAGTGCGGGGTCCCCGTGCTCGGGCTGTTCCCCCACCTAGGCGACCCCAGCGACCTCGTCGCGCTGGCGGAGGCCGCCGGGGCGCTCGACCTCTCGGCCCTCACCGAGCCCCTGGCTGACGCGACCGAGGCGGTGGTCGCCGCCGATCGGCGGCACGTCTGGCACCCCTTCACCCAGACCAGCGACTGGCGGGAGGAGGTACCGCTCGTCATCCGCGCAGGGGACGGCTGCTGGCTCCGCGACGAGAGCGGGAGGCGCTACCTGGACGGGATCAGCAGCCTCTGGTGCACGGTCCACGGCCACGCGCACCCCGCCCTGGACCGGGCCGCGCGCGAGCAGCTGGGGCGGATCGCGCACAGCACCTTCCTGGGCCAGACCCACGCGCCGGGGGCCCTGCTCGCCCAGGAGCTTGCCGCCGTCGCCCCTCCCGGCCTCACCCGGGTCTTCTATTGCGAGGCGGGTGCGGCCGCGGTGGAGGCGGCGCTGCGCATCGCGTTGCTGGCCCAGCGCCACGCCGGCCACCCGGAGCGCACCCACTTCGTCGCCCTCGGCGACGCGTACCACGGCGACACCGCGGGCGCGGTGAGCGTGGGTCGGAGCGAGCCGTTCCACACCGGGCTCGACCCCATCCTCTTCCCGGCCCGCGTCGTGCCCAGCCCGCACCTCGACGAGGCGGCGTCGCTCCGGGCGCTCTCCGACCTCCTCGACCGCGAGGGCGACCAGGTGGCCGCGCTGATCGTCGAGCCGCGCGTCCAGGCCGCCGCGGGGATGCTCACCCACTCGGACGGCTGGCTGGTGGAGGCGGCGGCCGTGGCGCGGCGACACGGCGCCCTCCTCATCGCGGACGAGGTGGCGACCGGGTTCGGCAGGACGGGCGACCTCTTCGCGTCGGCGGGCGCGGGGGTGGCGCCCGACATCCTGTGCCTGGGCAAGGGGCTGACGGGCGGCTACCTCCCGCTCTCCGCGGTGCTCACCACCGAGGAGCTGTTCGATCGCTTCACGGCTCCCGACGCCGAGCACCGCACCCTCTACTACGGCCACACCTACACGGGCAACCCGGTGGCCTGCGCCGTCGCCCGCGCCTCACTCCGGCTGTTCGAGGAGGAGGACACCCTGGGATCGGCACGGCGGCTGGCAACCACGCTCGCCAGGCTGCTCACCGAGCAAGTGGCACCGCTGCCGGGTGTGTTCGAGATCCGGAGCAGGGGGGTGATGACGGGCATCGAGCTCCGGGAGGGGGAGACGCCGATGGAGCCGGCGCTCCGGACCGGCCGCCGGGTGATCCTGGCGGCCCGCCGCCGTGGGGTCGTCGTCCGGCCTCTCGGCGACACCGTGGTCCTCAACCCGCCCCTCACCATGACCGACGCCGAGGCCGAGATCCTGGTCTCGGCTGTGACCGGGGCGATCGCAGAGGTGACCGGCGGCCCCAGGTGACCGGGTGAGGGGCGGGGTGACTCACCAGGCCGGGTGACCCGCGTGCCGTAGGGTCCATCGGCCGTAACAGCGATGGCGGAGTCGCGTGGGGTTGACCAGCGGCTGCTTCACGAAGAATTCACCCCGATGTCATCCCCGGAGCCCACGACGCCCATACGATCGGTGAACGGACTGGTCAGGGACGGCGGAGAGCGACTGGGCTCAAGGCTGTGTGGCGGGAGGTGTGACCTTTGTCGGGACGGCTCGCGGGCGGGGAGCGGTACCAGCCCGCTCGCCTGCTGACCATCGCGCTGGCCCGGGCCCGGGGGTGGAGCCGCTCCCTCCCGCGACCGGGTGACGAGACGCGGTTCTGGGAGTCGCTGGCCGAGGCCACGGGCGATCTCGGACAGGGGCTGGTGGTCCTGGATCGGGGCCGCCCGGTGAAGGTCAACGCCGCATGGACCGCCACCACCGGGTACGCGCCGGACGAAATGCTCGCCATGGATTCCCTCGCCCCCCTGTTCCCCCCCGAGGAGCGAGAGGCGCCGGCGCGGTTGACGGCGACCTCCGGCGAGGCCGCCGGGCGGAGCTTCCCCCTGCGCATGGTCGCCAAGGACGGCGGTCCACTCTCTCTCGAGATCGCGACCCGGACCGTGCAGTTGCGCAGGAGACCGCGGGTGATCCTCCTCGTCCGCGACGTCACGGCCAGGCGCCTCTCCGACGAGCTGCGGGCCATGCAGATCGCGCTCACCCGCATCCTCAACACCGCTGCCACCTTCGAGGCGGGCGCTCCGCGCATCCTCGAAACCCTGGTGCGCTCACTGGGGCTGTGGGGTGGAGAGACGTGGCTGCTGGACCGCGATCGGGGCGTGCTCGTCAGGCGCGGCGCCTGGTGGGCTCCGGCAGCGGAGATGGGCGACTTCCACCGGGACCGCCGGGACCTCGAGCTTGGGCTCGGCAGTGACCTGCCCGGGCGGGTCTGGGCGGCCGGGGCGCCGGTGATCATCCCCGACCTCGCGGCCGACCCCGGCTTTCGCGACGCTCGGGCGGCTTGGGGCCTGACCGCCGCGGCCGGTTTCCCCATCCTGGTTGACGACGCCGTGGTCGGCGTCATCGGCCTCTTCGGCCCCGGCGCGGCAGCTCTCCGGGCCGCTGCCGTCGAGGTCATGGTCGACTTCGGCCGCCAGCTCGGACACGTCCTGGAGCGGCGGCGGACCGAGGCGGCGCTCCGCGAGAGCATGGCCCGGCTGGCCGATGTCGCCGCCACCGACCCCCTCACCGGACTGCGCAACCGGCGCGAGTTCGACCGGCTGCTGGCGACCATCCCCCGGCAGCGTTTCGCCATCTGCACCATCGACGTCGACGGTCTCAAGCATGTGAATGACGAGTACGGCCATGAGGCGGGAGACGCGCTGCTCCGGGGCGTCGGCCAGACGCTCACCTCGAGCCTCCGAGGCTGGGACGTGGTGGCGCGCGTCGGGGGGGACGAGTTTGCCGCGCTCATGGTCGGTATCGGCCCCGACGAGACCGCGGCGGCGGCGGAACGGATGCGCAACGCCGTGCATGGCATCTCCGTCCCCCACGGGCAGGCGCGGGTCAGCGTGGGATGGGCGGTCGGCGAACCGGGCGCGGATCCCCGAGGGGTGGCGCGTCTGGCCGACTCCCACCTCTACCAGGCCAAGGAGGCGGGGCGGGACCGCGTCTGCGGCGGCACCGTCGACCTCGCTCCCGGGCTCTCGCGCCGTTCGGAGTGGGCGACCCGGGTCGATCGCGCCATCCGCCACGGCGAGATGCGGATCGTCTACCAGCCGATCTGCCGGCTGGACGACGGCACGGTCATCGGCCACGAAGCGCTGGCCCGTCCCCCTGGGATGCGGGCCGGGGAGAGCGTCGAAGACCTCTTCGCGGAGGCGCAGCGGAGCGGGCGGATGCGCGACCTGAATTGGCTCTGCCGCAGGCTCGCCATCGCCGGTGCCCCCTGGGGTCAGTTCCCCCACTGGGCGCTCTTCCTCAATGTCAGCGCCCTGACCCTGCTCGACCCGATCCACGGTGCCGATCAGCTGCTGCTCATGCTGGAGGCGGCCGGGGGGCGCCCGGAACAGCTGGTGCTGGAGATCACCGAGCGGGAGATCATCACCGATCTCGCCCGGGTGCGTCAGGTCCTCGCCGGCTACCGCGACCACGGGGTGCGCTTCGCCCTCGACGACGTGGGCGACGGACACTCGACCCTGGAGCTGCTCACCGCCGCGAACCCGGAGTTCATCAAGATCGCGCGGAGCCTGACCGTGACCGCGTCACACGCGGGGTCGCGGGCGGCGATCAAGGCGGTGGTCTCCTTTGCGCGCGCGAGCGGGGCGGCCGTCATCGCCGAGGGCATCGAGAACGAGCTGGGGGCCCGCCAGACCCGGGAGCTGGGTGCCGAGCTGGGTCAGGGATGGTGGCTCGCCCGGCCCACGGAGGCAGGCGCCCTGGAGTTGGCCGGCACCCCGTCGCTGGGACGGAGCGGCCCGGGGATCACCACGAGCTGAGGGTTTCCGCCGGTCGCGGCGGCTTCGCCCCGCGTCCAGCCCGATGATCAGCCCTCCCCACCCCTCCGGGAAGGGACCACAGCCCGGTCGTAGTGCATTTGCGTTGGCCCCCGTGGTGCAGGCGCATCCCTCCCCCCTGCCAGCAGTCAGCGCGCCGACGTACGGCAGCTTATTCGGGTGCATTCGCACGCCCAATCGAGGACATCGGCGTCTATGCGGTTTCGCGCTCCGGAATGAACATCAGTGGCGCAGACCGCAGTGGCTGCACACGCAAACGGCAGGCTCACGACAGGGACCCGGCCGGTGCGTGTCAGAAAGAGCGAGAGGTATGCGACGTGTTCAACGGCTGGAGCTGATCCACAGAAATTCCTCATCCCCTTCGGGCGGGCGCCGCAGGGCGACCTCATCCGGCGTCCGCCCATCTCCCCCTTGCCGGCGGCGGGGACCCCGAGCCTCGACTGATAGGGTCGGGCCCGGAACGGGTGACCGGTGACGAGACGGATCAAGATGCAGATGTCGAATGTGCCCGCCGCGCGGCCGGAGCGTCCGGCCGGCAGGCCCCCGATACGGCCCGGAGTGACCACCCGTTTCGTGGCCGGCCGTGCCGTCTCCAACTGCGGCGACTGGCTCACCACCGTGGCGGTCGCGGTCGCCCTGTACACCCTCACCCGCAGCCTCGCCGCCCCCGCCCTGGCGATCCTCTTCCGGGTGGCACCGCGGCCGGTGGGGGCGCTGGCCGGCGGGCACCTCGCAGACCGCTTCGGCCCCGTGCCGACCCTGGTCGTCCTCAACGTCTCCAGAGCCTGCGTCACCGGCGCTCTGGCGGCGGCACTCCGCGCCGACGCGGTCCCGCTGGTGCTGGCACTGCTGGCCCTGACCCAGGCCGGCGGCGGTGCCGCCCAGCCCGCCGGCCAGGCGGCGATCCCCCGGCTGGTGCCCGCGGAGGGGGTGGCCGGGCTCAACGCCGCCGTCGGCACCGTGGACTCGGTGGCCCTTGTCGTCGGGCCCGGGATCGCCGCCGGACTCCTCGGCCTCCTCGGGACGGGCTCGGCCCCCTGGCTGGTGGCGGCGGACGCTTTCTCCTTCCTGGTTCTGGCTGTTCTCCTCGCGAGCCTGCCCCGCCTCGGCCGCGCCACCGTGGCGGAAGAGGAGGAGGGTGGGGCAGGTCACTGGGCCGGGATCGGGCTGGTGCTGCACCAACCCTTCCTGCGCCAGCTCGCCCTCGCCCAACTCGGCATCTTCGCCACCATCACCTGTCTCCAGGCGGTCCTCCCCGCGGCGGCGCAGCAGCGCTTCGGCAGCGCCTCGGCAGCAGGCTGGGTGTACGCGGCGATCGGGGCCGGCAACCTGGTCGGCGCCGTGGCGCTCCTCCGGACCCGGAAGCGGGGGCTGGGACCGCGGGCGATGGCCCTGCTGACCCTCGGCGAGCTGGTCCCGCTCGGAGTCTTTGCGCTGGTCGGCTCAGCAGGGCTCGACATCGGGTTGGCTGGGATGAGCGGCCTGGCGTCGGCCCCCTACGAGATCCTGGCCATGACCGAGATGGCCCGCATCGTCTCGTCGCACCGGCTCGGCCAGGCGAGCGGCGCGGTGTGGCTCTTCGGCTACGCCGGGATGCTGGCGGGCGGTCTGCTCGCCGCGGCCGTGGCGCCACGGCTCGGCTGGATGCCAACCCTCCAGCTGGCCTGGGCCGGGGGGAGCGTGATGCTGGTCGCCGGCTGGCTCCGGCCGCGCCGAGCGACCCTGGCCTTCCTCATCCGCCGTCCCCGATCCCGCGACCAGCAGCCGGAACCGGAGGGGGTGCGCGCCCGCACCGCGGCCCCACAGGGCGGCTGAAACCGTGCAACATCTGATCGGGGTGAGAGCCCGCGCCGATGGCGAGGCATCGACGCGACGCACTCTGTGGGCCGCTGCCCGCCTCTTTCCCTCCGATGAGTCATATCCTCTGCTTGCTGCGATGCCCGACTCCGACACTGCTCCCGAGCTCAAGCTCTCGCCCAAACCGCTGATCCGGGTCCTGATCGTCGAGGACCACCAGATGTTTGGCGAGGCCCTGGCCCGGGCGCTCCGCGACGAGCCCGACATGCGGGTGGACGGCATCTCCCAGCGCCTCGACGACGCCCGTGAGTTCCTCCGGCGCAAGCACGTCGACGTGGTTCTGATGGACTACCACCTGCCGGACGGCGACGGCATCATGGCGGCCCGCTACATCCGCGACGAACACCCGAGGACCCGGGTCATCGTGGTCAGTGCCGTCGAGGATCGACAGGTCCTGGACGAGGCCCTGGTGGCGGGCTGCAGCGGATTCATCAGCAAGTCGGAGAGCCTCGACCACCTGCCGAGCGCCATCCGCGGGGCAATGGTGGGCAACATCGCGATCTCGCCGGGCATGGTCGCCAAGCTCATCGCACCCACCGCCGCGGCCCGCCAGGGCTACGGCGACGATCTCAACCCGCGGGAGCTGGAAGTGCTCCAGTACCTCGCCCAGGGGTGGGACAACGCGTCCATCGAACAGCAGCTCTTCATGAGCCACGCGACCCTGCGCAACAAGCTCTCCCGGATCAACTCCAAGCTGGCGACCCACTCCAAGCTGGAGGCGGTGACCAAGGCGCTGCGTCTGGGACTGGTCCAGGTCGAGCGTGAGGAGGGCTCCGAGGAGCCCCGGATCGTGGCGGTCCCCAGGCAGCCGGTCTGACGCCGAGCGGACCACAGCACCTTCGACCGGTGATGCCGACAGCGGACGAGCCCGACCAGGGCGGCGGGCGGATGCGCCGCCTGACCCGGCGTATCCCCCGGCTCCCGGAGGAGGAACGCGGCACCCCGGTCACCTACACCCCCGCGCTTATCGCCTACGTCGGGCTGCTGGCGGCCGTGGCCCTGGCGGCGGCAGTGGTGACGGTGCGGGTCCCGGCCGACCCGGCCCTACTCGCGATGGGGGCGTGCGCCACCTTCCTCCTCGCCGCCACCGCCGTGCGCGTCCTCTCCGGGGCGGACAATTACTGGTCGGCGTCGATCTTTGCCCACCTGGGACTGACCCTCGCCGCCGGGCCGATCGGAGCGCTGGTCGCCGCCGCCAGCGAATGCGCGGGCACCACCGCGCGGTTGGGGACGAGCTGGTTCAAGAGCCTCTTCAATGCCTCCAACCAGTTCCTGAGCGCGCTGGCCGCCTGGGCGCTGTTCCACGCCGTCACCGGGGGCGGCATCGCCCTGGGGCCTGGCCTGGTCGCAGGGCTCGCGGCCGGCCTTCTCTCCTGGACGATCAACATCTGGCTGCTCGCGGGGGTCCAGTGGCTCACCCAGCCGGGGATGCGGGTGCTGCCCTACGTGGGGCAGAACGCGACCTCGGTCCTCCCCTACTTCCTGGGTGCCGGCCTCACCGCGTTCGGTGGCGTCGTTCTGGTGAATCGCGAGGGGGCGGACGGCTTTCTCCTCCTCCTCGTCCCGGTGCTGCTCCTTCAGATGTCCTTGCTGGTGCTCTCCTCGCGCACCCGCGCCGCGCAGTTGCAGCGGGAGGCACACGCCCTCGAGAAGGAGCTGCTGCTCCGCCGGGCCCTGGAAGCATCGGACGCCGAACGCCACCGGATTGCCCGCAACCTCCACGACGGCGTGGTCCAGGACTTGGCCGCCGTCACCCTCGGGCTCCGCGCGCGCGCCGGGCAGGATGAGGAGGGCCGAGCGATGCTGCACGCCGCGGACGCCACCGCCGAGGCGATCGACGAGCTGCGCACCCTGCTTCGTGAGATCGCCCCTCCCGACCTCCAGGAGATGGGGCTCGCCGCCGCCCTCGGCGATCTCGCCGACCCACTGCGCGACGGGGGAATCGAGGTGACCATCGAGGTCGCCGAGTCGGCCGGCGACGTCCGGGGCACCGCGCTCAACGCCACCTACCGCATCACCCAGGAGGCGCTCCACAACGTCGACCAGCACGCCCACGCCCGTCATGTGGTGGTGGCCGTCGTCAAGGATGCCGGGAGGCTCGACCTCCAGATCGTCGACGACGGCATCGGCTTCACGGCGGATCGGCGCCACCGGCAGCTGGAGGCGGGGCACCTTGGTCTCAGCCTGATCCACGACCTGGCGCGCGAGGCGGGGGGTGACCTGGAGATCCGATCGGTGACCGATGTGGGCACGACGCTCCACGCACGCCTGCCCACGGACGAGGAGGGCGGATCCGCCGGCCTCGGGCCGACCGCGTCACACCCCTAACCGCTACGGTCCCCCGCCCTACCGCGGCGCGCTGCCGACCTCGCGACCGGCGATGGCCGACGCGTAGACGCCGAGGAGATCCGCGACGTAGCTGTCGAGCCCGTGATAGGCGACCGCCCGGCTGCGGGCCGCCTCGCCGAGCCGGACACGAGCCTCATGGTCGGCGTGCAACCGCTCCATGGCCTCGCCCAGGGCCGGTTCCAGCGGGTGGACCGGGATGACCAGGCCGGCGCCGCCCAGCACCGCCCCGTGCTCGCCGGCATCGGTGGCGACGATCGCGCAGCCCGCCGCCATCGCCTCCAGGAGGGCGAGGGAGAGTCCCTCAGCGGTCGAGGGAAGGACAAAGAGATCGGTCGCCCGGAGCAGCTCCAGGCGGTCCTCCATCCGCGTGATCATCCCCAGGAAGCGCACCGGCCCCTCGGCCCCGGCGATGACGCGCAGCCGCCGATCCTGGCTCCCGCTGCCGGCGATGACGAGAAGGTGGTCGAACGGCCAGCCGCGGGCCAGGAAGGAGTGGATCAGCTCCTCCACCCGCTTCTCCGGGTCGAGCCGGCCGAGGAAGGAGACGATGAGCTCGGCCCCCAGGGCCTGCTTCAGCCCAGAGGGTCCGGGACAGATCCGCTCCGTGTCGACGGCGTTGGGCATCACCACGACGCGATCCGGCGCGACCCCGGCCCACACCAGGAGGTCGCGCTGGTCGTGTGAGAGGGCGATGCAGCGGTCGTATTCCCGGAGGCGGGGGGCATGGTACTGGTAGAGGCGACGCATCACCCGGCCCCGGGCGCTCTGCGCCGGTGCGTAGGGAAGGTGGCAGGTCGCCACCGTCACGGCGCCCAGACCGCGCGCCACCCGGGCCACCGCCCCGTCGAGAAGGGACACACTCACAGAGCAATGCACGACGTCGGGGCGGAAGTCGGCGAGGGCCCGCTCGATCCGGGCGAGGGTGCGAGGAGCCGGCAGCGTCACCGTCTTGAAGCGGACCCCCTCGAGCGCCACGACGTCGGCAACGGGAGTGCTGTCGCCATCCAGGTCGTGGTGGAAGAAGCGGATCTCACAGCCGGCCGCGGCCAGAGCGGTGACGGTCTGGTCGCTGTAGGCGGTGAGCCCGTCGGCCCGGCGTCCTCCGGCGTGTCCGAACCAGGCCACCCGCATCGCCACACCCGAGCCCTCCACGCGCTGCGAGCCGGCCGGCCCGCCGAAGTGAGCTGCGCCGAGTAGCCTACGCCGGCCGGCGTGGGCGCGGCCCACCCTCTTATCTATGATCCTCTCCGCTGAGACTTCACGGGCGGAAAAGCCATCGAGACAAGATCGGGCGCGGCCGCCCGGGTGAACGATCCTCACGGCGGAGAGGTCAAAGGGCATCCGCGGCGCGCCCCGGTCCCTCGCACCGTGGCCGCCCCGATCCAGAGCGCGTCCCCGCCCTCGCTCCTCCTCCGGACGCTCTGGGGTGGCGTGGCCAAGTCCACGCAGGCGCTCGGCTGGCACCGCTACCTCGCCGTCGACGCCATCGCCGCGGCCACCTCCCTGGTCAGGCCGGGCCGCGTCGCCGAATGCGCCGTCCGCCACCGGAGGGCCGATCCCGCGCTCACGGCGCAGGCCGCCCGAGCCCGGGCGCGCGCCTCCTACCGCGAGTACTTCCGGACCTGCCTCGACCTCATGTGGGCCGACGCCCTGACCATGGAGACGGTGCGCCGAGACCATCCGATGGACGGCTGGGAGCACATCGCGCGGGCCGAGGAGGAGCACGGGTCGGGCATCTTCTGCCTGGCCCACTTCGGCAACTGGGACATGGCGGCGACGATGGCCCTCTCTCGGGGACTGCCGCTCACCACGGTGATGCGCGACTTCAGCCCGAGGTTCTTCAACAAGGTGATCGTCTGGGCTCGCGAGCGCCGCGGCCTGGAGGTCTTCACCCCCGGTCGGGCTGCCCGGGGCCTGCTCCATGCCCTCCGCCACGGCCGCTTCGTGGCCCTCCTCGCCGACATCCCCGAGGGGGGGCCGACGGTCGAAGTGCAGTTCCGCGGCGGTCCCGTCCTCTTCAGCACCGGCCCGGCGGCGATGGCGCTCCGCACCGGTTGCCCCCTGCTGCCCGCCATCTGTTACCGGCTCGACCACCACTACCGGATCCTGATCGACGCGCCGGTCCCGACCGGCACGGTCGCTGAGATGACCCAGACCCTTGCCGATCGGCTCAACGCGCTGATCACCGTCGCGCCGGAGCAGTGGTACCCGTTCAACCCGGTCTGGACCGACGAGGGGTAGCCGGCGCTCGAAGAGGCCGGCGACGGCCGTCGGGCGTCCTTCCGAGGGACGCTCAGGGATCGGTGCGGTGCCCCACCAGCGGGCGTCCGGGACGACGGTCGTGGAGGATCCGGTCGAGGACGACGTGCCGGCCCTGCCCGAAATGGTTGACATCGCCGACCACTCCCTCGAGGCGGCGGGCGAGGATCAGAAGGAGGATCGCCACCATCCCGACGGGGAACGCCCAGCCGGCCCGGAGCGGGATGGTGGCGAGGACCACCCCCGCAAGCGGGAGCACGATGAAGCCTGCGATCACTCCCTCAGCGATCCGTCCCCGGAGAGCGCCGGCCGCGAAGCAGATCAGGAGCACGGCCAGGGCGATCGGGTTGAGACCGGCGACCGCGCCCGTCGAGACGGCCACCCCGCGTCCGCCGTCGAAGCGGAGGAAGAGGGACCAGCCGTTGCCGACGACGGCGAGGATGCCCACCGCCACCAGACCGGCGCCGGTGACGTTGCCGACGTAACGGGCGAGCAGTACCGGGAGCAGTCCTTGGACGAACTGGAGCGGGCCGATCACCGCGGCCAGGGCAAACCCGGCGTGCCGGTAGATGTTGGCGGTACCGACGTTGCCGGACCCATAGCCCCGGATGTCGAGGCCGAGCCGCCGCCAGCGGGTCACCCAATAGCCCAGGGGAAGGCTTCCGATCAGATAGGCGGCCGCGCAGAACGTGACCAGGGTCCAGCGCGCGTCCATGTTCCCTCCGCCGATCCCTCGGCCATCCGACCCGAGGCGGTCCTCAGCCTCAGGCCACGGCTATCATCTTAGGCAGCAGCTTCCCGGTGGGGCATGGCCTTGGACCGATGCGACTGCGCGGCCGCGGGACCCCTCACGACCAGATCAGGGAGTGACATGGATCGTCTTGCGCGCGGCCAGTGCGACTAGCGTCGCGGTTGGGGCCGCGGTAGCCGTGGAGATCCCCCCCACCGTGCGGGCTCACCCGGCCGCAGCTGTCCCGGAGGCGACCAGCCGGCGGTGCGCCCTGGTGACCGGCAGCGGCGCCCTGGTGCCACCCGAGCTGGCCGGCACGGTCGATGTGGTCGATCTCCCGGTCCGGATCGGCGATCAGGAGATCGACGCCCAGAACACCGAGGACCTGCGCGAGTTCTATGCGCGGTTGCGTCACGGTGAGACACCCGAGACGTCAGCCTCGCCTCCCGGGGAGTTCCTGGAGGCCTACCGTCGCTGCCGGTCCGACCAGATCCTCTGCCTCACCATCCCGGCCAGATGGAGCGGCATGGACGACAGCGCGCGCCTGGCCGCCCGGATGCTCGCCGAGGAGGAGGGGCGGGAGCGCGTCACGGTGGTCGACACCGGTACGGCGGCCGCCGGGCTGGGACTGATCACACGGGTCGCGGCCCGGCTCTGCATCGCCGGGGCCGAGCTCCCCGAGGTGCTGCACCGGACCGAGCGCGCCATCCGCGAGGTGAGGATGTTCGGCGCCCTGGAGGCCCTCGAGTTCGTGGCTCGAAGCGGCCGGATCAACGCCCTGCTGGCGGGGATCTCGGACAGCCTCCACGTGCGACCGGTCTTCCGGCTGAGCAACGGCCAGACCGGACGCGTGGCCCTCACCCGCACCCCGTCCGGGGTGCTCTCCGCGCTGGAGAAGACGGCGCGCGACCTTAAGGGCCGGCCCTGGATCCTGGTCTTCCACGCCGACGCCGAGGAGCTCGCCCGCGCCCTGGAGGCGCGCCTCCGCGAGGTCTGCGACGTCGCCCGCTGCGAGATCATCGCCCTCGACCCGGTCATCGGGACCCACACCGGTCCGGGGGCGGTCGGGTACGCCGCCCTCCCGCTGCTGCCGGATGAGATCGATGACGTCCGCGACAGCGCCGAGAGCGTAGAACCGGATCGGTGACGAAGTATCCGCGGCCCATCCCCCGATCAGGGTCCCGGACCACGATTTTCGGATGAGTCGCGCCCACCGCGTGCGCCTGATCATCCAGGCGGGGGTGACCATCGGCATCCTGGTCGCCCTGATCCTCATCCTCAATCCGGGCCAGCTCGGTCAGGACATCGCGCGCTTCCCGATCGTCATGGTGCCCGCCGCGATCGGGCTCACCGCCTGCTTCTACCTCACCAAGGGGCTCCGCTACCACCAGCTGCTGCGCAGCGAGTCGGTGGCGGTGACCCCGCGAGACTCGGTGCTCTTCACGGTGGGCGGCGAGGCCTTTGGGCTGCTGCCGTTCGGTGAGCTGGCCCGGGCCGAACTGGCCAGTGAGGCGACCGGTGCCCCGATCGGCACCACCATGGCCGCGGTCACCGTCCAGGAGCTGCTCTACACCACGGTGATCGTGGCGGTCGCCATCCCCGGCGCTCTCGCCTATGCCGCCGGCATCTCCGGGATCGCCGTCTCGCTCGCCGGGATCCTGGCGATCATCGGCATCCTCACCATCGACCCCGTCTTCAACGCCGTCCTCCGGGTGGTCGGGCATATCCCGTGGGCGCGGCGCGCCACCCGCCAGCTCGAGGTTCTCCACGAGCACGTGGTCCGGCTCATGCGACGCCGCGAGACCTGGCTCTGGCTGATCCTCAGCGTGCTCGGCGCGCTCTTTGAGTTGACCCTCTTCTGGCTGATGGTGCGGGGAACGAGCGGCACGGCGATCCCCTGGGTGACCACCACCTTCATCTACGGCGCCGCATACCTTGCCGGCGCCGCGACCAGCCCCGGAGGTGGGGTGGGAGGCTTCGAAAGCACCGCCATCGCTTTGCTCCAAACACAGGGCGTGCTCGGCCCGGCGGCGGTGGCCGCCGCCCTCCTCCAGCGCGCGGCTGACAAGGGCGTGATCACCCTCGCCGGCTTTGCCGCCTGGTTCTGGGTGCAGCGGCACCTCCGTGTGCGCCGCGGTCTCCTGCTGGGCGACGGCGATTGCCCGCCGCAGGCGCTGCAACCAGTGCGCACCCCACTGCCCGTCACGGCGTCAGCGATCGTCCGCGCGCCTGAACAGGTACCCACACCCCCTGTGCCGGCGCGCCGACCCGTCCCCGTCGCGGTGCCGCGGGTGGCGGTGGCAGCGCTCACACGCCCCGGGGTGACCGTACTCGCGCCGAGATCGGAGGCACTCGTCGCGCAGCCGGCGAGACGCGGGAGCATACACCTGCGCTAGCCGGCCACCCCTGGTGCCGTGCGTGTCGATGCTGTCAAGGACGGCGCGAAATCGCGTACCGGAGGAAGAGGTGGTCGCCCGACCGGCGCAGCGAGCGGAGACCGAGCCGCGGCGCCTTTTCGGGGGCAAACGCAGTGCCAACGACCAGACCAGACCGGGGAGCATGCCCGGAACGGCCAGCGAGCTGCGGGGCCACGGTGAGGAAGAGCTCGTCCACCCACCCGCCGGCGAGGAGCTGCCCGAAGAGCAGGGGGCCGCCCTCGCAGAGGATGGTAATGGCCGTCAGGTGAGTGCGCACCGCCTCGACCACCGCGCCGGCGGGGATCTCGCCCGCCTCCCCGGCGACCGCAACCCGCACCCGCGGGTGCATCACGGGGAGCCGAGCCGCCCCGTCATCGGTGGTGATGACCAGGACGTCGCCCTCGGGATGGCGGAGAGCGGGGTGGGCGGCCGGCAGGGAGCCGCTCCCGGTCACCACGGCGAGCGGCGGTGGGCCGTCATCGCCGGTGAGCCGCCGCCGATGGGCGGCCAACTCTTCCGCCAGGTCCGGCATCGGGGTGCTCGGGGTCCACTGGTGGTGGGGATCGTCACGGAGGGTGCTGGCTCCGATCAGGACGCAGTCGGCGGCGCACCGGAGCAGGGCCATCAGGAGACGGTCGGCGGGGCTGTGGAGGCTGACTGCCATGGCACCCTCACCGCCGCCCTCGCCGAAGGCGGTGACCCCATCGGCGGTGGTCACGAAGTTGGCGACCAGGCGCGGAGTGCCCAGCCGGACCCGGAGGGGCCCGCCGTAGAGGCGCAGGAGTGGCTCGTCCGGCGGCGAACCCTCGTCGTCGAGGGCGACCTCGAATCCGTCGGTTTCGGCGAAGCGGGTCAGGGCCTCGGCGGTCATCCCAGAGGGGCGACGCGGGGCCGGGGGCGGCGGGTCTTCACGCAACTGGGATAATGGCCCACTCGGGCTGGTTCACCGCGTGCCCGTCTTCCCCAGCCGACGTAGCTCAGTGGTAGAGCAGCGGTTTCGTAAACCGCTGGCCGGGAGTTCGAGTCTCCCCGTCGGCTCCAAGGGGTTATCGCGCGCGCATCCGGTTGTTGCGAGGGTTGTGTTCCAGCTCGGCCAACCCCAGAGCCTCCAGCAACGGCGGAAGGTACACACCGAAACGCCCGCGCAGGCCCTTCTTGAGCCCATACCAGCCGCCCACCGGATTGGACGGCGATCGACCCCAGGCCTCCACCGTGCCGTCCAGGGCGGGCTTCTGCTCGTCCGCGCCGCCGAGGGGCATCCAGTCACCGTGGGTTTTCAGCATCGCGTGGAGGTCGTCGACGGCGGAGAGCAGGTACCGAAGCTGGGTCCCGCCGACCTGGCAGACCAGTGCGGGGGGATCGGCCAATCTGTCCTCATACATCTGGTACTCGGACGTTCCCGGGGGTGTTCTCAGTCTCCAGGGATCAGCCCGTGTCCCCGAGCCGGCAGCTGTCGGCATGGCGTCTCCGATCAGAATCGTCGTCTGCAGCCACGCACTCATTGCGTGGGCCTCGCGAGGGTGCTGCCTCAAGTATGGGGACGAGAGCCCGGGCCGGTGGTGTGCTAGAAACGGCACCGATCCGGGCAATCGGTGAGGAAGCGTGAATCAGTTCTGGAGCGTCGGTCACCTCGGGGCGCTGGCCTTCACGGCGATCGCCATCTGGGCGGCGGTCGTCGCAGGCAGGCGATGGCCGAGCCGCCGGAGCGCGTGGGCGGCGCGCGGCCTGGCCGGCGCCTTGGTCGTCAATCAGACCGCCTACTGCCTGAGCGGGGTGTGGAACGGCAACTGGTCGATCAGGTACGGCCTCCCCCTCAACCTCTGCGACCTCGCCGCGTTCGTGGCGGGGGGAGCGCTCCTCTGGCGCCGGCGCGGGCTGATCGAGACCACCTACTTCTGGGGGATGGCGGCGACCACGATGGGCCTGCTCTGGCCGGACCGGCCGCTGCCGCTCGGCAGCTACTCGTACTTCGAGTATTACATCGACCACAGCGGCGTGATCATCGCGGCCCTCTTCCTGGTCTGCGGACTCGGCTACGTTCCCGGCAAGGGCGCCGTCACCAGGGCCTTCCAGGCCACCCTGGCCTACGCGGCGGCCGTCGGAGTCTTTGACCTGGCAACTCGGGCCAACTACTTCAACCTGGCGGGCAAGCCGCCGCGCGGGACCACACCGCTCGACCTCTTCGCCCCCTGGCCCTGGTACATCATCGAGGCGGCGCCGTTCGCCCTGCTCGCCTTTGCACTCCTGGCGCTGCCCTTCCACCGCGAGGAGCACGCGGGTACGCCGGTGTTCGAGCGGGCGGTGTAGGGCCGGGAGAGCGGACGCCCGGATCACCGCTGGGCCCGTGCAACTGGGAGGGGGACAACCACATCCTCCGTTGCATGAATTCGCCAACAGTGGTGGTCGTCACATGAATCTCCGCGCCCTCGTCGACATCCCTTCCTCAGCACGGGTGCGCCGGCGCCTGGTCGGCGGGGCCGGTGGCCTGCTCCTTCTCTGCGCCTCCGCGTGCGGGGCCTCCAGCACCCCAGCCTCGTCCGCGGGCGCCCCGACCGGGGCAGCCTCCTCCTCCTCGACGGCGGCAACGGCCGCAGCGAGCGGTGCCCATGCGTTCACCGCCACCCTCAAAGTCACGGGAACCGTCACCCAGTCCGCGACGTTCACCGAGTACCTCAGCGTCCTGCCGGCCTGTTCGGTGCTGGCCAAGAGCGGCATGGCCAACCAGACCTGGAGCATCCCCCAGCCTCTGACGGACCAGAGCTTCGCCCTCAACTGGAACATCACCCCCTACACCGGTCCGGGAACGTACACGGACGCGACCACCTTCCAGGACTCGGTCGACCTCGATGCCCTACCAGGGGACGGCCGACGAGTTTGACCAGGTGTCGGGAGCCACCCTCTCGATCACGGTGAACAGCAACGGGTCGGGTTCGGCCACGTTCTCCAACCTCCAGGATGGGGATCAGCTGCCGGAAGCCGGCACCGAGACCTGGACCTGCAGCTGAGCCTCCGGCTGCCAAAGCGCCCCTGACCCGATGCAGGGCCGGCCCCTCGCACCTAATGTCTACCAATGAGGTGCGAGGGCCGACCCTGTGGTCACAATGTGCGAAATGCGCGTATCGGTGAAGGCTGACTATGCCGTCAGGGCGGCGATCGAGCTGGCGGCCCATGGGCCGGGCACGGTCAGCGCGGAGCACATCGGCGAATCCCAGAACATCCCCCTCAAATTCCTCCAGAACATCCTTGCCGAGCTCAAGGAGGAGGGGCTGGTCATCAGCCACCGGGGGGTGGGGGGCGGATTTGAGCTGGCGCGGGATTCCGCCACCATCACCCTGGGTGACGTGATCCGGGTCATCGACGGGCCGCTCGCCCGGGTGGGCGACTACCGCCCGGACCAGCTCGCCTACGTCGGGCACACGGAGGCGCTCCGCGACGTGTGGATCGCGGTCAGGTCCTACATCCGGGACGTGCTCGACGAGGTCAGCCTGGCCCAGGTGGTGCGCGGCGACCTTCCCCCGGTCGTCACCAGCCAGACCGCGCTCCGGGATGCCTGGGTGCCGCGGATCAAGATCGACCCCCACCAATCGCCCCACCTGGGGGTGCCGGGCCACGGTGGCCGTCATGGTGCGAGCGGTGCCGAGCATGCCGGCCCGGAGCTCTCCCGAGCCCCCCTCGCTGCCACCGCCGTGCCGGCCACCGCCTGCCAGCCGGGCGGCTCCAGGCCCGCTGCCGAGAGGGTCCCCACACTCCCGAGGTGAGCCGCGGAGGCGCCGGCCCCTGCCGTCTCCATCCGGCGCCGGATTCATGACGAAACCGCCGGCGAGCGGGCTTCTGTTACCGTCAGGCCCAGTCGACCACGTCGACGGCATCTTGGCGAACCCTCTCCCCCGCTTCTGGCGGGGTCCTCAAGAACGCTTCCCACCCCCGAGAGGGGCCAGCGCGGTCCAGCCGCCACTGCACGGCCAGGCTGGTGTGCGCCCGGAGAACCCATGACATCGTTTGCAGAACTCGGAGTGCGTGCGCGCACCCTCGAATCGCTCAC
>Ga0187851_10001311_pt1 | contig 23915 bp, 19 predicted proteins | sample June2016WEW_6_10_FD_132997 | JGI IMG/M metagenome (GOLD analysis project Ga0187851, IMG submission 132997) | Peatland microbial communities from SPRUCE experiment site at the Marcell Experimental Forest, Minnesota, USA - June2016WEW_6_10 | ecosystem: Environmental > Terrestrial > Soil >...
ATGGCGCCTCCGGTCACGCTGCCCAGGAAGTTGGCGAAGATCATGATCCCCAGCCCGGCGATAACGAAGCTCGGCACCGTGTAGCCGACCACCGCGAGGGTGGTGAGGAGGTAGTCGACCCAGGTGTTCTGCCGGATGGCGGCGAGGACACCGAAGGTCATGCCCAGGCCGATGGTGACGATCAGGGCGGCTCCCCCGAGCTCGCAGCTGACGCTCAGCTCGCGGAGCACGAGCGGGGTGACCTGCTCGCCACGGATGTAGAGGGAGACCCCGAGGTTGCCATGGATCGCCCCCTTGAGGAAGTTCCAGTACTGGATCAGCACCGGCTGGTCTAGCCCGTACTCATGGAGGAGGAGCTGCAGCGACCTGCCGTGCACCCGCTGGCTGATGAAGGCGTTGCCGGGGAGGGCGTGAACCACCACGAAGACGACGAAGGACACGACCAGCAGGGTCAGCGCGATGATCGCCAACCGCTGGGCGATGTAGATCAGCGTCCCCCTGGTCACCTTGGGTGCGCCCTCCCCGGGTATGGAGCGGGACGCCCGGCTCGCGCGCCGGGCGTCCCGAGTTCAGCTTCTGCTTGACACTCTCAGTGGGAGAGGATCGAGATCTGGTCCCAGTAGTAGTCGAACCCGGTGTTCGAACCGGCTCCCTTGACCCAGGGCTGGATCAGGAAGTTTCCGACCGAGTAGTAGAGGGGGATGTAGGCCACATCCTGCTGCAGGATGGTGGCGAGCTGGTTGTAGAGCGGGAGCGACTGAGAGATCGGCTCCGCGTCGGCCTGGTTGAGGATGCTGTCGTAGGTCGGGTCGTCGAAGCCGCTGGTGTTCGCCCCTGCGGCAGTGGCGAAGGAGCCCCAAAGGTTCGCGTACCAGTCCTGGGGGTTGTTGTAGTCGAACTGCCAGCCGTCACGCGACATCATGTACTGGCCGCCCAGGCGGTTGGAGATGAACTGAGAGGCATCCCCGACCGGGTTCAGGTTGACGTGGACGCCGAGGTTGGTCTGCCAGTCGTTCTGGATGTACTCGGCCACCGGGTCGTTGAGCCCCCCGGTGTTGTACGAGTACGTGAGGTTGGCGGTCAGCGTCCCTGTCGGGTCGTACTCCTTGAGCAGCTGCTTGGCCTCGGTGGGGTTGTACTGGGCCAGCGGATCCTGGTTGTCACCGAGGTTCCCGATCAACCCCTTGGTGATCAGGCCCCCGGTCGCCGCGGTGCAGAGCAGGTCATGGCACACGGTGGTGGCCAGGCCGGTCTTGTTGATGGCCAGGTCGAAGGCCTTGCGCAGCCCCACCGCCGCCGCCGACTCCCCGACGAACGGGCCGCCGGTCTTCGTGTACCCGATGTTGAAGCTCAGCCACGTGGTCCGACCCTTGGGCTGAGTCAGCAGGTCCTTGGCGTAGGACGAGCTCTTGATGCTCTCGATGGTCGGGTAGTCCAGGTTGCCGCTGTCGCCGCCGTACCCGACGATGCCGTAGCTCCCCTGCTTCCAGGCTGCCACGGTCGTGGCCAGGGCCGAGGGGTCCTTGATGTCGACGTCGACTTCGGTGACGGTCGGCTTGGGCGAGCCCCACCAGTTCTTCACCGCCTTGAAGACCATCGACTGCTTGGGGGTGAAGGATGCGAGGTAGTAGGCCCCCGTGCCCACCATGCCGTCGGTCTTGCCGCTGGGCTCGGTCCACCAGTTGACGGGATCGTTGTGGATGACGTTCTCGTCCACGATGGCCCCGGTGGTCCCCTCCAGGGTCCAGGCCGCGAGGCACCAGCCGCAGGCACTGGCGAGCTTGATCTGGACGGTCTCACCGGTGAGCCCGTCGGGCGCCGTGAGACCGCTCATCTCCAGGCTCGAGTTGCAGGTGGCACCGGCCGTGCCGTTGCCCCGGAAGCAGCCCCAGAGCCCGTTCTCGATGCTCTGCTGGAAGTTCAGCGGGCTGCCCGTGGTGCTCGCGGGAGGCGAGCCGGAGGCCGTCTGCACGGCGGCGTAGCCGGCGATCGCCGAGAGGTTGGAGGAGTACGGGCCCTGGAGGGCGACGGCCCGGTCCCAGGAGTAGAGGACGTCCTCAGCGGTCACCTTGTCGCCGTTGTCGAAGGTGGCGTTCGGGTTGAGGTGCACGGTGTAGGTCAGGCCATCGCTGGAGACCCCGCCGTTGGCCGCGGTCGGGACCGCGGTCGCGATGTCGGGCACGATGTTGAGGCTGTCGTCGAAGCGCCAGAGGTTGTCGAACACGTTCTGCATGAACTCGGTGTCGACCTCGGCGTCCGCCTCGCCCGGGTCCCACGTTCCGGGGTTCTGAAAGACCGGGAATTTCAGCACCTGGCTGCTCGCCAGGGCTGACGAGGACGACGACGACGTCGATGCGCCGCTGGTGGTTCCGCAGGCGGCGGCGGCGGCCACGGCCAGCAGGCTGATCACCAGCGTCGCCCGCGAGGGCCCATGCCGGCCGGCCGCCGCGCCTCCAAGATGTGGTGTCCCCGACGTCATCTCACCCTCCTTGCATCCGCCGAGATCGGAACTCGGTACCGCGGCGGTCGTGCCGTTTGAGGGCATCGACAACCGGGGCCAAGCATTAAGCCGGGGAATGTACCCTTTCCCATAGCCCGTCGGCTATCACCCGTTGGGGTGAGCCCGGAGGGGAAGAGCCGGGGCTGAGGGCCAAGATCAACCCGAAAGCGGCGAACCGGTCAAACTGGAGATCACCTGGGCTGACCGCCGCCGTGGAGCCTGCCCCACCGGGCGACCAACCCGGGGGACCTCCGTGGAGACCGCCCCGGGCCGGCTCAGCTGGAGCTCGTGCCCGCGGGCCGGCCCCGGCTCAGCAGCCAGTAGGCAGCCGCGCTGACCACGAAGCCCACCGCGAAGCTGAGGTCCCCGGTCTGAGGGTAGGTGCTGGCCACCCAGCCGACGTAGAGCGACTGGTTCATGAACGGCACGCAGGCGGCGACGCCGAGCACGAAGGCGACCACGCCGCTCCAGTTCGAATGGCGCCGGTCGAAGAGGAGGGAGGTGCGCAGCCGTCCCTGGCGCATCGCCCAATCGGTGAGTACCACCCCGAGGAAGGCGACGATCCAGTAGGTGCTGAAGAAGAGGAAGTTCTCGTATGCGCCACCGGTTCCGCCGGGGCCCACCTGGCCGGTATTCACGACCAGGAATCCCACCAGGAAGCCGACGATCCCGAAGCCGGCGGCGGCGAGCGCCCGGCGCAGCCGCGCCGTGACCCGGATGCCCATGCTGAGGAACGACATCGCGCTGCTGTAGAGGTTGATGGCGTTGGCCGAGACGGCGCCGACGCAGATGGCCAGGGGCGCGGCGATCCCCAGAACCTCGGGCAGTGGCCTCACGAACTGGTCGGTGGGGATGTCGGTGAGCCCCCACCGCGTTCCCGCGACCGTCGCCAACGCGGCTCCCGCCACCTCCAGCACCCCGCAGGTGACGAGCAACCCCAACCCGGCGGAGAACGCGACCCGCAGCCGGCTCGTGCCCCGGGCCAGATAGCGGCTGTAGTCGGAGGCGTACGGGTTCCAGCTGGCCGCGTAGGCGAAGGCGAAGAAGACAGCGATCATGAAGGCTCCCACCGGTCCGCCTCCGGCAGCTACAGCCGCCGCGTCGAACCCGGTCCCCGGACGCGCGTGCAGGAAGATGATCGCGGTGCAGGCGGCGAACATCACCGCCAGGAAGGGGAATGCCCAGCGCTCGATGGCGTGGATGAAGTTGTACCCGGCGAAGGCCACCAGGATCTCGACGAGGACGACGATCCCGAGAGCGAGGGCAAAGCCGGGCACCGGCAGCCGCACCGCGGCGCAGAAGGTCTGGAGGGCAAAGGCGCCGCTCACGCTGTTGACGGCCACCCACCCGGCTCCCGCGGTGAGGACCTGGAGGCCGGCGGGGAGCAGGTTGCCGAAGAAGCCGAAGCCCGCCCGGCTCTCCACCATCTGGGCCACCCCCAGGCGCGGTCCCATGACCGAAAGCAGGCCCTGGAAGACGGATCCGAGAGCGGTGCCGAGGAGGAGCGCGACGGCGGTCGGCCAGAAGCCTCCGCCGAAAAGGACGACGGGGAGGACGCCGACGTAGACGGTCGCGAACTCCAGGTTGGGCGACGCCCACATCCAGAAGAGGCCGAGCGGCCGGCCGTGACGCTCGGCCTCCGCGATGTACTCCACCCCCCCCGGCTCCACCGCGGCGATCCGCACCCCGTAGACGCCCTCGCGCACCGGGACCGTGCCCCCCTCCAGCTCCACGGTCGCGTGCGCGACCGGCCGCGCGGGGGCCTCGAGGGCCTCCGTCATCGCGTCTCCGCCGGTGCCGCCCGGGCCGCCGCGGTGCCCCCGAACCTCCTCATCGGGTCCGGCCGTCCCCGCCGTCCGCAACGGCGATCTCCAGGAGCGCGCGGAGGCGCGGCAGCTCGGTGACGGCCCGGATCACGGCCACACCCCGGGCGCCAGCGGCGACGCAATCCGCGGCGTTGTTCACGTCCACGCCGCCGATCGCGACCACCGGGATGCCCACGGCCCCGCAGATCGCACCGAGGCCGTCCAGCCCGATCGCGGGTCCCGCGTTCGTCTTGCTCGGCGTCGCCCAGACCGCGCCCGCACCGATGTAGAGGGCTCCCTCGGCCTCGGCGCGCCGGGCCTCCTCCGGGGTGCCCGCGGAGCGGCCAAGACTGATGCCGGCCCGCTTCGCCCGCTCCACACCGGGGTCGCCCTGGCCCAAGTGGACGGTGACGCCCAGCGCCTCGGCGGCGGCGACGTCGTCGTTCATGACGATCATGGCCAGATCACCCGCCGCAGCGATCACCTCACGACCGACGCGGACCCGCTCTGCGGTGGTCACCTCCTTGAGCCGCAACTGGACCACCGACGCGCCGTTGCGCGCCGCCCACCCGGCGGTGGCGGCGTCGGACACGATGGCGTGAAGGATCACGCCGGCGCCGCGCCGGTCACTTCGATGTGGACCTCGGCGTCGAGGGTCTCCGGGTCGAGCCCGGCCACGCAGTCGTAGAGGTTGACGTGGAAGCTGCCGGGTCCGCGCGCGCCCACCGCCGCGTGCTCGGCGGCCACCCCGAAGGCGGCCAGGGCCTCGGTCGCGGCGCGGAGGGGGTCGTCGCGATTGACGGCCGCGAAGCAGCCGCAGAGGGCGGTCGACATGCAGCCGGTGCCCGTGACCTGGCCGAGGATGGCGACGCCGTTGCTGATCGCGGCACTCCCGCCCGGCCCGGCGATGTGGTCCACCGCCCCGGTGACCGCCACCGTGCAGCCGAGAGCTCGCGCCGCCGCGGCCGCCAGCGCTCCCGGGTCGCCCGCGGAGACGGAGTCGACGCCACGGATCTTCGCCGTCTCTCCGATCAGCGCGGAGACCTCGGCCGCATTGCCGCGGACGATCGCGACCGCCACCTCCGCGAGGATCCGGCGGCACGCGTCGGTGCGCATCCTGGTGGCACCGGCACCGACCGGGTCGAGGACCACCGGGGCACCGTGGTGGTTGGCGGCGCGGCCGGCCAGCACCATGGCGTCCACCCACTCCGGGGAGAGGGTGCCGATGTTGAGCACCAGCGCCCCGGCGTAGCCGGCCATCTCTTCGACCTCGGCGAGGGCGTGCGCCATCACCGGCGAGGCGCCGACGGCGAGCGTGATGTTGGCGGTCTCGTTCATCACCACGTAGTTGGTGATCTGGTGGATGAGCGGGTGCTCGGTGCGGATCGCGCGGAGCGATGTGGCGGGGGAGAAGCGGCGCGTGATGGGCGTCGGCATGGGGATCACTCCTGGTGGGGGATGTGAGGGACTGCCTGGGCCGAGGAGGGAGCCGTCTGCGCCGCGGAGACACTGGCAAAGCCGTGGAGGACGCTGACCGGGCCGTCGCCGTGACCGATCTCGACGAGGCCGTGGGCCACCGCGTCCGCCGCCACCCGCGCGGCCGTCCGGGCCGCGCTGAGCAGGTCGTCGCCCAGGGCGAGCCGGGCGCAGAGGGTGGCCGAATGGGTGCAGCCGGCGCCGTGGGTGGCGGCGACGCGGTGGCGGACCACCGGGATCTCATGGTGCTCGTGCCCGTCGAAAAGGTGATCGATCGCCGACTCACCGTGGCCGCCGGTGACCAGGACCGCCGGCGCTCCCATCTCGTGGAGACGCTCGGCCAGCTCTCGGCGGCTGCCGTGGTGGCCGGTCAGCGCCTTCGCCTCGGGGAGGTTGGGGGTGATCACCGTGGCCCGCGGGAAGAGGCGGCGCACCAGCGTGGACACGGCATCCTCGCGGAGCAGCACCGCCCCCGACGACGCCACCATCACCGGGTCGACGACCAGCGGGAAGCTCGTCCGCGAGAGCCAGTCGGCAACGGCCTCGATGATGGGCGCCGAGAAGAGCATCCCGGTCTTGGCGGCGTCCACCCCGATGTCGCCGGCCACCGAGTCTAGCTGGGCGGTGATGAAGTCGGTGGGCAGCTCGTGGATGGCCCGCACCCCCACCGTGCTCTGAGCGGTGAGGGCCACGATCGCCGACATCCCGTGGCAGCCGGCGGCCGCGAACGCCTTGAGATCCGCCTGGATTCCGGCGCCGCCTCCGGAATCCGAGGTGGCGATGGTGAGGCAACGCGCCACCGTCATTGCGGCCCTCCCTACGCTGGCATTACCCAGATCAGGTTCTCGGGTGTGATCTCAGCCAATCGGGCACCCCGGGACGCTGCAGAGCGTAGCACCACCTGTCCGGGGCGGCGCGGTGGCAAGCGGCACCCGCGCTCGGGGCGCGCCACCGCCCCGCGGCCACCCGCCGGGTCTCCCTCTCAGCTGCCGGCCAGAGGCCGAGCCATTGGCGGCGGTGGCCAGGGCGGGGGTGAAGCTCCGGCGCCACCTTGCACACTCAGGACCCTGCGCAGCTCGATGGCTCCGGCGATGAACACCAGGGTCGCCGCGATCGGAGTCAGTGACACCGGGACCACGTGCAGCGGCCAGATGTCGGGAAGCAGGACCACGGCTGCCATCGCGAACGAAGCCGCGGCTTGCCCCGAGATCCGTCGCCCCCACCAGGCCCACCCGGCGATCCCCAGCGCCAGCAGCGCGATCCCCAGGACCGGTGCCTCCACGAAGCAGGCTATGAGCGCGAGCGACCCGATCACTCCCACCGCGAGCCACTTCGGGTCGAGACGGCGACCCCTCTCGCCCACCGCGGCGGCCAGGAGGGGGAGGAGCACGACGTCGTCGTTGGGATGCGCATACGGAGTGCACGCCAACCAGAACGCCAGGCCGACCAACGGAATCAGGTAGCGCCGGTCGGCCGCCAGGGAGCGGAGCGCGGGATGGCGCAGGGCGGCGACCGCCAGCGCGAGGACCCCGACGACGCCCACCGCGGCGATGCCGTCGCCCAGCAACGCGCCCTGCGGCAGGGGAGCGACCAGCCCGGGGATGCCGGCGAGGTCAGGCTGCGTCGAGGTCACCATGCTCTGGAAGTTGAGGAGGTGGGTGAAGAACGACCCTGAGTGAGACACGCAGACGAACCCGGCAACTGTTCCCGCCGCCAGGACACACCCGGCGGACACGGCGAAGCGCTGGACCCGCGGAACGTCGTCAACCCAGGCCACGCCCAGCAGAATCGGCAGCGGCCAGAGGATGTGCGGCTTGAGCAGCACCGCCGCCATGCAGAGGCCGGCGAGCCAGGGACGGTCGCGCCGCATCAGCACCAGCGCGGCGATGGTCGCCCCCAGGAGGAGGAGGTCGAACTGCCCGGAGAGCACGCCCACCAGCAGCGGCCATGAGCAGAGGGCTCCCAGCACCCACAGACCACTCCGGCGCCAACCGAGCTCGCTGATCCAGAGGCGCAGGCTGGACGCCGCCACCAGCAGCCCCAGCGCCGTGAAGACGGCGTAGCTCCACCAGTACGGCAGCCAGCTGAAGGCCCGAAGCAACAGTCCGACGATGGGCAGATCGGCGAAATAGTCGAGCGAGGGCTGCACCGCGGAGTAGTGGTCGGCCATCTGCTCGGCCACGTGCATGGTCGTGGGGCTGTACGGGCTGCCCCCGTGGGCAATGACCTGAGCCGCCGCATAGAAGACGCGCCAGTCGTCGGCAAGGCCGTAGGGTGCGGGCGGGAAGAAGTGCACCAAGGCGTATGCCGCGAATCCCACGCAGACGGCGAGAAGGCAGCTGAGCACGATCCGTCGGGGCATGGCAGCAGGGATCATAGGCAGCGATCTGGCAGCCCAGGGTGTGGAGAACGACACCGTTGCGGCCTCTCCATGCCCGGGAGAGGCATCACCCGCAAGGGTGCGTGAACCCGGTGGTCACCCTGCCACACCGGCTCAGTTCAGCGGGCCCGCCTCCACGGCCACCGGTTCGCGCGCCTCCGGCACCGACGCCCCGGCCGCCGGCTGCCGCCTGGTGGCCAGGTAGGACCCGGCCAGGATCAGCGCGAATCCGAGAACGGCCCCGATCCGGAGGGGCTCACCCAGGATGGTCACCCCCAGAACCAGCGCCACCGCCGGGTTGAGGTAGGTGATCACGGTGGCCCGGACTGGTCCGATCTCGGCGATCAGGGCGAAGAAAAGGACGAATGCGACCGCGGTGCAGACGACCCCGAGCGTCACCGCGGAGGCGAGGACGCGTGCCGTCGGATGGCTGTCCCCCAGCTGGATGATCCCAATCGGCGCGTACACCAGCGCCGCGAAGGCAAGCGATGCCGCCACCACGCCGACGGACGGTAGGTGCGACAGCTTGCGCGAGATGATCATCGGGCCGACGGCATAGCCCACCGCGCACACCCCGATCTCGCCGGCCGCGAGCAGGTCATGGCTGGAGATGTCGAAGCCGAGCAGGACGGCCACCCCGGCGAAGCCGACCCCGAGACCGGCCAGGCGGCGACCGTCCAGCTGGTGCTCGCTGCGGGTGACCCAGGCGAGCAGCGCCCCGAACAGGGGAACGGCAGCGACGAGCAGGCCGGAGAGAGAGCTGGAGAGCCTCGTCTCGGCGCTGGACAGGAGAAACCACGGTATCGCCAGCTCCGCCACCGTGTAGGCGATGAGCCATCTCCAGGCGGGCAGGATCGGCCGCACCTCCCGGCGGGCGATCGCGACCGGGACGAGCAGGAGCGCCCCGATGCCGGTGCGGAGAAAGACGAGACTGGCCGGCGAGATCCCGGAGACGGCGACCTTGATGAGCAGGTAGGGGATGCCCCACACCACGCACATGACAGCGAAGAGGACGAGCGCCTTCCGGCTCACGGCCGCCATCCTAGCGGCCATCCGCGGTGGGCGTCTGCGCCTGGTCTCACCCCTGCGCCGGGATGTCCGCCACCAGGCCCGTCTGCAGCGTTACGCGCTGTGCGTCTCCTCCTCGCTCAGCTCCCAGAGACGGCGGGCGGCCGCGGCGTCCCGCGCCGCGGAGCTCGGCTGCTTGCGCTTGCGGTTGGCGAAGTACCCACCGCTCTCGGAGGACACGGCCGCCGAGTCGGCGAGCCACACCAACGTGTCCGCGCCCTTGGTCGTGCTGCGGGCAAAGGGGCGTGCCAGCGTCATGCCAAAGGCCATCAGGCCACCGTTGTTGCGGTTGAAGCCGCTCGCCACGAAACCCGGATGGAAGCTGTTGGCGGTGACACCGGTACCCTCCAGCCGCCGTGCCAGCTCGGTGGTGAAGAGGATGTTGGCCAGCTTGGTCTGGCCGTAGCGGGAGAAACCGCTCGTCCAGTACCCCTTGTCGGCCCTGATGCCGTCAAAGGGGATGTGCGCGCCGTGATGAGCGCTCGAGCTGGTGGTGATGATCCGAGCGGGCGCGCTGGCCGTGATCCGCTCGAGGAGAAGGGTGGTGAGCAGGAAGGGGGCGAGGTGGTTCACGGCCCAGGTCAGCTCAAAGCCGTCCTCGGTGAGGCGTCGCGAGCTGTTGACCGCTCCGGCGTTGTTGGCCAGCACGTCGATCGCGGGGTGCTTGGCCAAGATCTCGGCGGCGAGCTTGCGGACTGACGCCTGCGAGCTGAGGTCGGCGAAGAGAACCTCGACGTCCGTGCGGGGCCCCCCCGCGGCCCTGATCTGCTCGACGGCGGCGGCCGCCCTGGATTCGCTGCGGGCGACGATCGAGAGCCGCGCGCCCCGGTGGGCCAGCTCCCGCGCCGCCGCCAGCCCGATCCCGCCCGTCGCCCCGGTGATGATCACCCGCTTGCCGGCGACCCCATTCCACTCCTGCATGACCGTCTCCCAGGTTTCGGATCGGCTGCCGTGAGCCCCTGCCCGCAGCATCGGCTGAGCCCGCGCCCTCAGGCCGTCCGCAGCCTACGCTCTCCGCGTTTCTCGTCGATGGCAATGGTGACCTTGACCGCCGCGTGGTCCTGGGGTCGTGCGGCGATGCGGAACGCCTCGCGCCACCCGGCGAGGGGGAAGCGGTGGGTGAGCCAGTCCCGCCAGGGGACATCGCCGCCCGCGAGCATGGCGAGGGCCACGCCGAGGTCGTCGCGGCGGTATCCATTGGACCCCACCACGGTCACCTCCTTGAAGTAGGTGAGGGTCGCCTGGGTGCGCCCGGCGCGGCCCACTCCGACCCGCACCACCAAGCCTCCGGGGCGGACGATCGCCAGGGAGAGCTCCGCGGTGGCGGTGCTCCCCACCGCGTCGACCACCGCGGCGGCGCCCCCGGCGATGAGCCAGGGGAGGCCACGCCAGGGCCGGCTCAGCCTGCCCTCGGCAGCCTCCGCGACGTGCTCGACCACGGCCAGCGGGCGGTGGGAGATGGTCTCGGCTCCGAGCCCTTCCACGAGCGCCCGCTGGTATGGCCAGGCCGCGCTGATCACCACCCGTTCTGCTCCCAGGCGGCGCAGGGAGGCGGCGACCGCCAGGCCGATGGTGCCGGCGCCGAGCACCACGATGAGGTCGGACTTCGCCGCTCGCCCCCCTCCCATGCCGGGACCGGCGAGGCGCCCACCGCCGATCACCCGCTCGGCGGCGTGTGCGCCGACCGCCAGCGGGTCGGCGAGGACCCCCGCCCGGGGCTCCAGGCCATCGGGAAGCCGGCGCAGCTGGGAGCGGTGGGCGTGCATCCGAGTGCCCATCCCCCCGGGGAGGCCGCGGATGTTCCCGGTGTGGATGCCGCTTCCCGAGACCCCCGGTAAAGGCTCTCCCTGGTGAGCGCAGAGGGGCAGCATTCCCTCTGCACAGGCGGGGCACGACGGCAGCCCGCGCGCCGCGCAGCCCAGCCACGGGTTGACGACCACGGTCTCCCCGACCGAGAGGTCGGTGCCGGCGGGGTCGGTGACCCGGGACACGATCTCGTGGCCCATGACGTGGGGGAAGGAGACCAGCCCGGAGAGCGGGTTGTCCCAGTCGGCCTGCAGCGTGGCCTCCGTCACGTCGCTGCCGCACACCCCGGCGAAGGTCGGCTCGAGCGGAACCCAGTCGGGCCCAGGAGGCGCCGGGTCGGGAAGTCTGCGGAGCCCGAGGGGACCGGGAGCGGAGAGGGCCCAGAGCGGGTTGAGGCGGCTGAGAGCTCCCGCGACGGCGAGCCGCGCGGGCCGGGGATCAAAGACCAGGCCGATCATCAGCGGGGGTTCCGGGGGCGGGTTGGTGCACGCCGCGAACGGTACCCCAATGGTGGAGGGTGGTCCGGCGTCCCCCTGCGTGCGCGCCGGCGCACTGCAGTCAACGAAGCTTTCGGTGACTGTTGTCAGCCAGCCCCGGCAGGGCCTGCACCTCCTCCCCCACGGGGCCCGACGCAGCTCCCCTGATTGACCGGACGACTGCATGGTGACTGCAGATTCCACGGCGCTTGCGAGGACCTTCGGCGCACCTCGGGACGGCTCGCTCCGTCCGTCGTAGGCTCCCACCGTCAACCCCGTCACGGACTCTCGTCAGGCCGTGTCCATCTTTTCACAGCGCCCGTGAAATGATCCGGCCGTTCGAATGGCCCGGCCCAGCACCGGACTTGGTGACTGGGATGCGCCGCCCGGGGAAAACAATCCAGTGAATAATCCGCCCAAGCCGCGGCTCGCGCCACCCGGGGGGAGAGGGGCCTGAGGTGGCCGGCGCGCCCACGCCTCGCGTCGTTTCGGGACAGCTCGCTCTGCTGATTCCTGTGGGGAGCGACACGTATGCCGTCGCGCTGGAGACCGTCCGCGAGGTGGTGGTCGATCCACGTGTGACCCAGCTGCCGACCTCGCCGGCGGTGGTGCGCGGCGTGTTCAATCTGCGCGGGGACATCGTCCCGCTCCTCGACACCGGCCTTCTGCTCGGCCTCCGTCCGGTGACGGAGGAGCCCTACGCAGTGCTGGTTGAGACCCCCCACGGGACAGCCGGGCTGGTCGCCACGGATATGCCCCTCACCGTCCGGCTCAACGAATCGGTGGGCCGTTCCGACATCGAGGGGACCACCGAGACCTACCTGGTCGCTGACGCCAGGCTGGCCGTCGCACTCGACATCCCGGTGCTGCTCAGCCCCGCGCGGATCGCGCAGTGAGCCCTCAGGAGTCGCTCTCGGAGAACGACTTCCAGCGCCTCTTCGCGATGGAGGCGGAGGGCCGGCTCGACGCCCTCGTCGACCAGCTGCTCGAGCTGGAGAAGGGCGGCGCCACCCCCGAGGTGGTCGCCGCGCTCTTTCGCGAGGCCCACACCATCAAGGGCGGCGCCGCGGTAGTCGGGATGCCCCATGTCGCCCGGGTGGCGCACGCTCTCGAGGACCTGCTCGAGGAGGTGCGCCGGGAGCGGCGCGGGGTCGACACCGCCCTGATCGACGCCGTGCTCGCCGGTGTCGACGCCATCCGCACCCTGATCCCGCTTGCGGTCGCCGGCCAGGAGCACGAGGAGGCGGCATTCGATGCCGAGCAGCGGCTCCGCATCGCCGTCGGGGGACCTCCCGTGGTGGCCGACAAGGCCGCGGCGGCGCCGGACGTGGCGGTTCCGGCCCCCTCGTCGCCGGCCCCCTCCCCGGTGGCTCCGCCCGTGCCCCCGCTGGCCTCCCCTGCGGTTCCGGAGCCGGGGCCGCCCCCTGCACCGGCCCCCGAACACCATCCCGCAGACGGATCTTTGGAGGCGCACGGTGCTGCCGACGGCGCCGCGGGTCACGCCGAGCCGGCCCGGGCCACGGCGACCGAGATGCTCCAGATCCCGGTCCACCGGATCGACGAACTGGTCCGCCTGATCGGCGAGGCATCAGCCGCCACCCTCCGCCTCGGAAGCGCCCTGCTGGAGCGCCTGGAGCGAGATCCCTCCAGCCTCACCGAGTACCGCGACCTCATCCGCTCCCTCAACGAGCTGCAGGAGCTGGCCCTCCACGCCCGGATGATCCCGGTCATGTCACTCGCCCCTCGGCTCCGCAGGGCCGTGCGCGACCTGGCCCGGGAGACCGGCAAAGAGGTGCGTTTCGAGACCCGGGGAGAGGATGCCGAGATCGACCGTGGCGTCCTGGAGCGCCTGGCCGATCCCCTCCTCCATCTGGTCCGCAACGCCGTCGACCACGGCGTCGAGGCCCCGGATGAGCGACGCCGGATTGGCAAGCCGGCCGAGGGGACGGTCCGGCTCCACGCCATGCAGCTCGGTTCCGAGGTGGTCATCGCGGTGAGCGACGACGGCCGGGGCATCGACATCACCCGGGTCAGGGAGACGGCCGGTCGCACCGACCACAGCGCCATCGAGATGGACGACGAGGCCGCCCTCTACCTGATCTTCCGGTCGGGCCTCACCACCGCCACCAAGGTCACCGGCGTCTCCGGCCGCGGCGTCGGGCTCGACGCCGTTCGCGCCAGTCTCAACGCGGTGCGCGGGCGCATCGAGGTCCGATCCGACCCCGGGATAGGCACGGAGTTCCGGATCGCCGTGCCCATCACGATGACGACGCTCCGCTGCCTGGTCATCAAGGCGGGTGGGCAGGCCTTCGCCATCCCGCTCCACTCGGTCCGCGCGGTGCTCCCGCCGCAGCCTTCGGCGATGGTGGGCGGGCGGGCCATGACCATGCTGGACGGCCGTCCGGTGCCCATCAGCAGCCTCTCCGCGGTGCTCGGCACGGGCAACGGCAGCCACGGTCCCGCGGTGGTCGTGGCCGGCCTGACCCGGAGCCACGCCTTCACGGTCGACGAGCTCGTCGACCAGCGCGACGTCGTCGTCAAGGGCCTCGGTGAGCTGCTTCCCCGGCTGCCCGCGGTGGCCGGGGCCGGCGTCCAGCCCGATGGCAGCATCCTCCTCGTGCTTGAGGCCGCGGGGCTGATCGAGCGGGCCCGCCGCATGGACGGCGGCGACCGGTCGCAGGAGGCCGCCAGCGGCGGGGGCCACGAGGAGCCCGTCCCGCAGCCCGCCGCCTCGATCCTGGTCGTCGACGACGCCCTCACCGTCCGCGAGCTGCAGCGCTCCATCTTCGAGAACGCCGGCTATCGCGTGCGGGTGGCCGTCAACGGCGAGGAGGCCCTGGCCGAGATCTCCCATGAGCGTCCTGACCTCGTCCTCACCGATGTGCAGATGCCGAGAATGGACGGCTTCGAGCTCACCGAGGCGATCCGCAAGCAAGCCGCGCTCGCCTCGCTGCCGGTGATCATTCTCACCTCCCGCGGAAGCGACGAGGACCGGCGACGCGGGCTGGAATGCGGCGCCGACGGCTACATCGTGAAGAGCGGCTTTGACCAGTCGGCGCTGCTCTCCGCGGTGGAGCGGCTGTTGGGGGCGGATCGGTGACGCGGGCAATCGAAGGCCGCGTGTTGAGGCGGGCCGCCCTCCTCCGCGCCCTCCGGCGTGTCGCCATGGACCGGGCGCTGGAGGAGGCCGCCACCCAGCGCGCGCTGAGGCGTGCCTCCGGGCGCGGCTCCGCCGCATGCGGGGTCCCGGACGCCGATTCGCAGCAGAGGTGGGCCCCGTGCCGGTGAGGGACACCCTGCGGGTGCTGATCATCACCGGGCAGACGGGACCCTGGGGTGCGCAACTCACGCGCGCCGTCGAGGCCGATCGCGACGCGAGCGTCGTGGGCCAGGTCGCCCCCGCCCAGGCCGTTGATCACGTCGGTCGGGATCGCCCCGACATCGTGGGCCTCGACATGTCCGGGCTCTCCAGCAGCAGCCAGGCCGCCAGCCTCGTCCGCGAGATCCTCGCCCTCGCCCCCGTGCCCATCCTTCTCATGGTCCCGTCCGACCAGCGTCGGGACACTTCCATGGCGGCGGTCGTCGCCGGCGCCGTGGATGTGATGACCTACCCCGCCAAGTGGGACGTCGCGGTCGCCGCCGAGCTGCGCAAACGCCTTCATGCCCTCGGACACCTCTCGCAGCGCCGCCGCGATCGGCTCCGGCGTCCGGTGACCCGGGAGCCGCGCCCCGCCCTCGCGGGGGGGCGCCCGCAACGGGTCGACGGCGTGGTCGGTCTGGCGGCATCGACCGGCGGTCCCCCCGCCCTGGCCCAGGTCCTCTCCGGCCTGGGTGGGCTCAACCGCCCGGTCATCGTCGTCCAGCACCTGCAGTCGGGCTTCATGGACGGCTTTCTCAGCTGGATGCGCCGGGAGTCCGCCCTTCCCGTCGATCTCGCCGTCGATGGCGTCCAGCTCCGGCCCGGGGTGGTCCTGGTGGCACCGCCGGGGCTGCACGCCATCGTGCGGCGCGGCCACCGGCTGTCGCTGCTCGACGAGCCCGTGACCCTCCACCGCCCGTCCGCCGACGTCCTCTTCCACAGCATGGCCGACTGCGGTGGCGACGGCGGGATCGGGGTGATCCTCACGGGGATGGGAGATGACGGGGCGTCCGGCCTGCTCGCCCTGCGTCGGATCGGGGGGACCACCATGGCCCAGGACGAAGCGTCCTCCGCCGTCTACGGCATGCCCAAGGCGGCCCACGACAACGGCGGCGCCGCCTGGGTGCTGCCCCTCTCCGAGATCGCCGCCGCGGTGCTACGCGCCGCCGGTGCACCGGTGCCGGCATGACCAGCGAGATCCTGCTCGACACGGCCAGCGAGTTCGTGCAACGGACCGTGGGCCTGCGCCTCGACCCCGCGCAGCGAAACCGGCTCGACTACTGGCTCCACCACACCGCGGAGCAGCGGGGCGTGCCGGACCAGACGATCGTCGATGAGATCGCCGCCGAGGGGCCGGCGCTCCAGGCCTGCCTTGACGAGCTCACCGTCCAGGAGACCTCCTTCTTCCGCGATCCCGCCCAGATCGCCGCCTTCCGCCGCGACGTCGTGCCCACCCTGCACTCCCCGCTCACCGTCTGGAGCGCCGGATGTGCCTGGGGTCAGGAGCCCTACACCCTCGCCATGATGCTGGCCGAGAGCGGCATCGCGGAGTGGCGGGTGGTCGCCTCCGACATCTCTTCCCGCGCCCTCCGCCAGGCCGCCTCCGGACGCTACGAGGAGCGGCAGCTCACCGGGCTTGGCGAGACGGAGCGCAGCCGGTACCTCCGCAGGACCGGCGACCACTGGGAGGTCGTCCCCGAGCTCCGGTCGAGGGTGACGGTCTTCCGGCACAACCTGTCCCGCGACCCGGCTCCGGCGCAGGCCGCCGGCGCGGAGGTGGTCTTCTGCCGCAACGTCCTCATCTACTTGGACCGCCGCGACGTGCTGGCCGCCCTGGAACGGATCGCCACCACCATGGACCCGCGGGGCTGGGTCTTCCTCGGCTACTCGGAATCCCTCTGGCAGGTCACCGAACGCTTCCACCTGGTCCGGGTCGGCACCGCCTTCGCGTATCGGCAACCCGACCCGGCGATGGCGGCCGTGGTGGCTGGGGTCCGTCCCCTCCCCGGCCATTCGAACCACTCGCTGAGCACCTCCACGCGCGCCAAGGCCCCGGACCACCCCGCTGCGCGCCTCGATGGCGGGCCGGCCGGTCGCGCCCGGGCGGCCGAGGACCAGGGCGGCGGCGACCCTTCGACCGCGGCCCTCCTCGCCGAGGGCGAAGCCGGTCTCCAGTCCGGCGACGCGGCCGCCGCCGTGGCCGCGCTCCGGAAGGTCGCCTACCTCGACCCCGATCACGCCATCGCCCACTTCCAGCTGGGGCTGGCCTTCGAGCTCCTGGGCGAAGCGCACCAGGCCCGCCGGGCCTTCAGCGTCGCCCGGGCCGCTCTCCGCCGCAGCACCGCGGCCGCCGAAGTCGCCCTCGAGGGCTACCAGATTGGTGAACTGGTCCGCATGATCGACCACCGGCTGACGAGGACACCCAAGCCATGAGAACACTGGTCCACTTCGGGACGGCGGACAGTGAATGGGCGGTCCCCATCGAGCGGGTTCAGGAGGTGCGGCTGCCCTACGGGATCACCCCCCTGCCGGTTCCCAAGGCCGGGATCGCCGGGCTCCTTCGGCACGGGGACGAGATCCTCACCGTGCTCTCCGTGCTCGGGGGCGCCGCCGGCTACGTGCTCGTCCTGGACGGTGGCGGTGAGCGCTTCGGGCTGATCGTCGAGAGTGCCCTCGGCATCCTCCGGGTGGAGGCGAGCGAAATCACCGCCCCGCCCGCCGGCCAGGAGAACCCCATCGTCTGCGGGGTGATCCGGGCCGAGGAGCAGCGGATGGTCCTGCTCCTCGACACCGACGAGCTCGCCAAGGAGCTCCAGTGAACGGCACGATCCTGATCGCCGACGACTCGATGGTGGTGCGGGCCGTGCTCCGCCGCCAGCTCGAAGGCGACGGCCACACCGTCGTCGAGGCGGTCAACGGGGAGGAGGCCATCGCCGCCTGCCGCGAGTACCGCCCGGACGTCATCCTCCTCGACGTCGAGATGCCGGTGCTCGACGGTCATGCCACCCTGGCACGGCTCAAGGCGGATCCTCAGCTCAAGGACATCCCGGTCGTCTTCCTCACCGGGCGGGTCGACACCGTCGACATGGTGAACGGGCTGAGGCTCGGCGCCCACGACTACCTGCGCAAACCGTTCGAGGCCAACGAGCTGATGGCGCGGGTGAGCGCCGCACTCCGGACCAAGGGGCTGCAGGACGAGTTGCGCACTCGCAATGCCGAGCTGGATCGGGTGTCGCGCATCGACATGCTGACCGACATCTACAACCGCCGCCATCTCGACGAGCACCTGCGCCGGGTGATCAGCGCGGCCCGCCGCCACGACCGCACCGTCGGGGTGCTGATCGTCGACATCGACCACTTCAAGGAAGTGAACGACGCGCACGGGCACCTCGCCGGTGACGGCGTGCTTCGCGAGGTCGCCGCGCGCCTGCAGCAGGCGATGCGCACCGAGGATGCCCTGGGGCGCTGGGGCGGTGAGGAGTTCCTGGCGGTGCTCACCGAAACCCAGCCGGAGGGGGTGAGGGTCATGGCCGAACGGCTGCGCCAGGTGATCGCGGCGGCGCCCTTCAGCCTCGACGACGGCAGCTGGATCCGGGTTACCGTCAGCGTCGGGCACACCAGCGGCAGCGAGGACGCCGAGGTCCTCGTCCACCGTGCTGACGACGCCCTCTATGTCGCCAAGGCCGAGGGGCGCAACCGGGTCGCGGCGGCCTGAGGCCCGCCCGCTCTCAGCCCCGGTACCCGGCGGCCCGCCGGTACATTCGCTCGTGGGCGTCGAGCGTTGCCTCCAGGTCGAGGTGACGCTCGGCGTGGCCGCGGCAGGATTGCCGGCTCAATTGATCCGCCCGCCCCACCGCCGCCGCCGCTCCGGCGACGTCCCCTGCGGTGAGCAGGATCCCCGTCACCCCCTCGGCGACGACCTCCGGAAGGCCGCCCCGGCGGAAGCCCACAACCGGGGTCCCGCAGGCGTTGGCCTCCGCGGCCACCAGACCGAAGGGCTCGTCCCATCCCGCCGGGCAGAGCACGACGGCGGAATGCGCCATCTCGATCCACAGGGCCCTTCTCTCCAGCGCGGGGCGGACCTCCACAGAGGTGTCCTCGAGGAGTGCACTCAGCCGGGTGGCGTACTCGGGGTCATACGCGGGACCGCAGATGAGGAGGGGCCGGCGAGCCGCCCTGGCGATGGCCACCGCCTCCCGCGCACCCTTCTCCGGCGAGAAGCGGCCGGCGAAGAGGAGGCGCGCGGAGGCGCGCGTCGCACGCCACGGGATGGTCGCGGTCGGGATGCCGGGGCGGAGCACGGCGTCGATCCCCACGATTCGCCGCCAGGAACCGGCCTGGGCTTCGGAGACGGCGGCGACCAGCGGGGGGTGGGGGCCCCGCCTGGCGGCGGCGAGGGCCGCGCCGACCTCGGGGTCGGCCGGCATGTGAAGGGAGTGAAGGACCGGGGTGGCGAGGCTGGTGGCGTGGCGGATCGCGGGCACGTCGAAGGCATGGTTGTGGACCACGTCGAAGTCGAAGGATCCGACCAGAGCCAGGGTCGTGGCGAAGGCTGCTTCGGATCGAGCGTCGGCGGCGGGCTCGCGGTCCGGGCGGAAGAGGGTCGCGCCGAGCAGCGCGGCGTCGACACCGGTGTCCATCACTCGCACGCCCTCCACCTGGGAGCCACGGGCGGCAAAGACGGTGACCTCGTATCCGCGCGCGGTGAGTCCCCGGGCCAGATCGACGATGAAGGTCTGCACACCGCCCAGCTGAGGCTCGCGGAGCGGGGCGATGAGCGGGGCGACGAGGGCGATGCGCATGCTATCGGGCGTCATTGAACCGCCATCACGGGTTCTCATGGACGGGCATCACGGAATCGAAAGGTCGACTGGGGTGGAATGGGCTGGCTACCGATCTCCGACCTCCCCCCCGGGTGGTGCCGGCCGCGCATCGCGACCGGCGCCACCTCCCAGGTCCGGATAATCGGTCCAGTTCAGAGGAGTGGTGAAGAGGTTGCTGGCGACGCGGAGGTGCGCGGCAGAGTGCTGGCCGGCCTCTGGCCGCGTCCGCGCGCGCCTCGCCACGGTCGCCGCCGTCGGCGGTCTGGGGCTTCTGATCGCGGCCTGCGGTACGACGAGCAGCGCGGTTCCGGGCGGGTACGGTGGATTCCGGGACGGCAACCTCACCGACGGGAGCGTGGTCAGCCTGAGCGGGTCGACGCTGGTGCTCAGCACCTCGAGCGGTGACGTGACCGTCGAGCTCGGCAGCTCGACACCCATCAGCCAGACCGGAACCGGGAGCGTCTCCGACATCACGGTGGGGAGCTGCATCACCGCCACCGGCAGCGAAGCCTCGGGCACGATGACCGCGAACCGGTTGACGGTCTCGCCGGAGGTCAAGGGCTCCTGCCCGGCGATCTCACTCACGGGTGGGGATGCCGGGGGCTTTCCGGGCGGCCGTCCCAACTTCAGCTTCGCTCCCCGACCCTCCGGAAGTTACGCCTCCGGCTTCGCGAGCGTTCGGGGGGTGGTCACCGCCGTGAATGCCGGCGCGGTGACCATCCAGCCCAGCAGCGGCTCCAGCCAGGGCATAACGGTTCCCAGCACCGCCACGGTAGCCACGACGATCCCGGGTTCGACCTCTGACCTGGTGTCCGGGACGTGCGTCGCCGCCATCGGCCCCAAGACCTCCTCGGGCACGGTGACCGCCAGCTCCCTGCTCATCGAGCCCACCGGCCCGTCCGGCTGCTTCACGGGGGGGAGCGGGTTCGGCGGCTTTGGCGGAGGGGGTTTCGGCGGATTCGGGGGTCAGGGCGGCGGCACCACGACCACCTGATGAGCGCCCGAGCCCCAAGCGGGGGCTGCTTTATGGGCCCGGCTGCGGGAGACTGACGTCATGCGCATCCTCGTCGCCGAGGACGATCCCGGACTCCGGTCGGTCCTGATCCAGGGCCTGGAAGACGGCGGCTACCAGGTCGACGCCGTCGGCCGGGGCGACGACGCCATCGACCAGCTCAAGTTCTACGAGTACGACGTCGCCGTCATCGACTGGCGGATGCCGGGCGGCGCCGGCATCGACGTGGTCCGCTGGGCACGTCGCAACGAGCGGCCCACCGCGATCCTGATGCTCACCGCCCGGGACACACCCCCGGACCGGGTGGAGGGTCTCGATGCCGGAGCCGACGACTACCTGGTCAAACCCTTCGACTTCTCCGAGCTGCTGGCCCGGATCCGCGCCCTTCAGCGCCGGCCCCGTGGGGTGGACGCGCCGGTGATCATCCGGGGCGGCCTGGCACTCGACCCGCTCCGCCGTGAGGTAAGCGCGGGTGGGCACCCGGTCAACCTGACGACCACGGAGTACAACATCCTCGAGCTGCTGATGCGGCGCTCGCCCGCGGTCGTCGACCGCAAGGCGATCGCCGAGCACGGCTGGCGGGACGAGACGGACGCTCTCGGCTCCAATGCCATCGACGTCCAGCTCAGCCGGCTCCGGGCCAAGCTCCCGACCGCCGGCATCCGGATCGTCACGGTGCGGGGAGCGGGATACCGGCTCGAGGAGGCGGGGTGAGCTCCGGACCCCTCGCACGGGTCGGCCGCGCCCTCGATCGGCTCTCCGGCGGGAGCCCCACCGGCACCGGCGACTCCGGAAGGGACGCGCTGCGCCGGGTGCGGGTGGCGGCCACCCGGGTGGCCCTGACCAGCACCGCCATCGTCGCCGCCGTCTACCTGGTGATCGCGGTGGTGGTGCTCCTCATCGTCAACGCACGGGAGGCCTCGGAGGTCGACACTCAGCTGAGCCGGGCCCTCACCACCTCCACCGCGGGCGGAACCCCGCAATCGGGCGGGACGTCGGGCTCCCCGCTCTGGTACTGGTTCGTCGCCACCGACGGTACCGAGGTCGTCTGCGACCCCCAGGCCCAGCTGCAGGCATGCACGGTACCGACCTCTTCCGGCAATGAGCTGCCGGCATCCGCCCAGGGCGTCGGAACGACCCCGCAGACCGTCGCCATCGCTGGCGACGACTTCCGGGTGATCGGCACCGACATCACCCCGCCGGTGCAGTACGAGGCCCAGATCGCCGTCGACCCCGTCACCGAGCTGCCCATCTACGAGCGGTTCACGCTGGTGCGCATGGTCATCGGCCAGTCGCTGAGCGGGGTCGGCTCCGCGGAGGGCAACCTGATCCTGGCCGAGAGCATCGTCGGTCCGGTCCTCCTGCTCGCCGTCTTCCTCGGAGCGCTCACCATCGGCCGCCGGGTGGCCGCGCCCATCGAGCAGGCCCGGGTCCGTCAGATGGAGTTCACCGCCGACGCCTCCCACGAGCTGCGCACCCCGCTCTCGGTGATTGAGGCCCAGACCTCACTCGCCCTCGCCCAACCCCGCGAGGTCGCCTGGTATCACGCCGCCTTCCAGCGGGTGCAGGGGGAGAGCGGGCGCATGCGCCACCTGGTCGAGGACCTCCTCTGGCTGGCCCGCTTCGACACCACCCGGGAACGCACCCAGGCGGAGCACGTGGATGTCGCCGTCCTCGCCCACATGGCCGCTGACCGGTTCACGGCCGTCACCGAGGCCAACAGCGTCCGGCTCACGGTCCGGACGCCGCCGGTGCCGCTCGTGGTCCAGGCCCCGCCGGACTGGCTGGATCGCCTCCTGGGCGTCCTCCTGGACAATGCCTGCAAGTACGTGCCCGAGGGCGGGAGCATTGACGTCGCCGTGTGGCCGGACGGCAACCGGATTCGGCTCTCCGTGGACGACTCCGGTCCCGGCATCCCCCTCGAGGAACGGGAGCACATCTTTGACCGCTTCCGCCGTGCCACCGACCGGCCCGGAGGCGCGGGCCTCGGGCTCGCCATCGCCAACTCCGTCGTGAGCGCGACCGGGGGCCGCTGGCAGATCGGGGACGCGCCGGCCGGCGGGGCGAGCATGGGGGTGAGCTGGCCGCGCTCCCTGACCGGCGGGCGCGAGCCGGAAGCCGTCCCTGAGCCCTGACCGCGCCTCGGGCCGGGGAGCACCGAGCGGGCCTCCGACGCCTCGGGTCGGAGGACGTGGCAGACTGTGGGCCGTCAGATGACCACATCAGACACGGAGCCGTCGCTGTCGGGGGTCGCCCGCCTCTGGCTCACCGAGGTCACCCACAGCCGGATCGTCGATCGCGCTGGGGAGAGCCTCGGGCGAGTCGAGGACGTGATCGTCCGTCTCGGCGCGGGCGGTTACCCGCCCGTGACCGGGCTGATCGGGCGGCTGGCGGGGCGACACCTCTTCGTCCCGCTGGACCGGGTCGGCGAGCTGGTGAAGGGGCGCGTGCAGCTCACCGGCGAGACCCTCAGCCTGCTTCGCTTCGAGCGTCGCCAGGGCGAGGTGCTGCTGCGCAGCGACGTGCTCGGGAGGCGCGTCATCAGCGTGGAGACGGGGCGGCTGATTACCGCCGAGGACATCCAGCTCACCGCCGGGCGCGGCGGGTGGAAGGTGGCGGGCGTCGACTCCGGCGGCCGGGGCGCGTTGCGGCGCATGCTCCCCCCGCCTTTCAACGCTCCCCGCCACCAATCCCGTTACCTCGTCGACTGGGCTCAGGTCGAGCCCTTCGTGGGTCACGTCCCGAGCTCCCGGCTGCTGATGCCCATCCGCCCGCTGCGCCGCCTCCATCCCGCCGAGATCGCCGACATCGTCGAGAGCGCCTCGCACGAGGAGGGGGAGGAGATCATCACCGCCGTCCATGCCGATCCCGAGCTGGAGGCGGACGTCTTCGAGGAGCTCAACACCGAGCACCAGGTCGAGTTCCTCCGCTCGCGCTCCGACGCCGAGGCGGCCGGGGTGCTCGCCGGCATGGGCACCGACGACGCCGCCGACCTGATCACCGAGCTGGACCAGGCGCGGCGCGCCGCCATCCTCGCCCTCCTCCCCCCCGCCAAGCAGGCCAAGGTGCGGGCTCTGCTCAGCTACAGCCCGGAGAGTGCGGGCGGTCTGATGAGCCCGGACTTCGTGGCCGTGGCCGAGGCGGCGACGGTGACCGAGGCGCTCGCAGCCGTGAAGACCGCCGGCCTCTCGCCGCAGGTGCTCGCCGACGTCTTCGTCACCGACGCCTCGGGCCGCCTGGTCGGCGCGGTCCCGCTGGTGAGTCTGATCCAGGCTCGGGGCAACGGCGGGGTCGCCAAACTGGTGCAGCGCGGCGATACCGCGCTCGAGTCGGGCGACGACCTCCCCGAGGTGGCGCGGCTGATGACCGACTTCAACCTGAGCGTGGCCCCGGTCGTGGACGACGGCCGCCGCATCATCGGGGTCATCTC
>Ga0187851_10001312_pt1 | contig 23912 bp, 12 predicted proteins | sample June2016WEW_6_10_FD_132997 | JGI IMG/M metagenome (GOLD analysis project Ga0187851, IMG submission 132997) | Peatland microbial communities from SPRUCE experiment site at the Marcell Experimental Forest, Minnesota, USA - June2016WEW_6_10 | ecosystem: Environmental > Terrestrial > Soil >...
AGGCGAAAATCGAGTCGGATTTGTTCGATTTTGCCCGCGAGTTTGTGAGGCCGGGTAGCGTTGTATGGGATATCGGCGCCAACGTTGGCCTGTTTTCTGTCGCCGCTGCGCAGCGCGCTGGACAATCAGGCTGGGTTATCGCGGTAGAGGCTGACATATGGCTGGCAGGACTGCTCGAGCAATCGGCCGCCCTGCAGCTGGCTACTTCTGCGCGCATTTGCGTCGTTCCGGCCGCAGCGTCGGATTCGATCAGCCTCAAAGAGTTCAATATCGCGCGCCGCGGACGCGCCTCGAATTTCCTGTCGGGGACAACAGGCTCGTTGCAGACAGGGGGGATCCGCTGTGTCCAGCACGTCGTCTCGATCACACCTGATTGGCTGTTAGAGCAGAGCGCGGCGCCCGAGGTCGTGAAGATCGACGTCGAAGGGGCAGAGCTGGACGTTCTTCGCGGCGGGCTGCGCGTGATCGCGTCTGCGAGACCGGTGGTTCTGTGCGAGGTGAAGTTCCACGCAGACGAAGTAACGCGGATATTCTCCGAACTTGGATATTCGCTCTACGATTGGGACGCGCATCCGCGCGTTCCTGTTTCGCGAGCATGCTGCAACACATTAGCGGTGCCAACTGAGGCTTAGAATTCCGGCGCACCTTGCCGCTATATTTGATCTGGGTGCCCTGCACGTACTGAACGCTCCCAGCCCCGCGGCAACCGCGTCGTTGGCCATCGCCGATGAGATCGTCGATCGGTTGCGGGAGGTGCTGGCGCAATAGGCAAGATCAAAGCAGCGACTAGGCTTCGGCCGGTTGAGCCGGGCTGGGCACCACCCGATCCTTCCCGCGGAGAATGCAGGACTCGCCGGGCTACAATGGTCAAAGACCGGTCTAAATATTTCCTCTTCACCTTGCCCGCCCGCGCGGTTTAGGGCATCTTATCATCCAATTGCACGCCGGAGGCTCGCAGAACCGAATGAACGGATGCATCCATTGCGGCTCGACCGATCTGCAAACCTCGGGTGTGCGCCAAAGCGATTTGCCCAGCGTGCTGCTGCTGAAGCTGCCGTTCCGCTGCCGGTCGTGCAAAGGGCGAACGTATTTAAGCATCGTCGAGATGTTCAGAATCTGGTTGGCCAGAAAGCCGGAAGAAAAAGCAGATGGCCGGTAGAATCGCTGACGTGTGGCTGGCCTCCGCGGGTTGCGCCTTGTCTTCCCAGACCTCGCGAATGACCGGAGCCAGAGAAAATGATGTTTCGGGATTGGTTCGCGATGCACGCATCGGGCTTAGCGTGACGGCGGTGTAAACTGGCATTGACCCCAGAGGCCGGTTTGCTGCGGCGAACCGGCTGCGTTATGTCGGGACGTGGCTCAGCCTGGTAGAGCACTCGCTTGGGGTGCGAGGGGTCGGCAGTTCAAATCTGCCCGTCCCGACCATTGCATTGCATGCAGCAGACGCGGCCTGACGGCCGCATTTCTGTTTCTGGCCGACCCGCGAAGCGGCGCCAACCTGCGAAGCGCGTCAGCGCGGAGCGCGAGAATCGCCTCCGAGGAGTGCGAGGGGGCCGAGATCCTTCGCTGCGCTCAGGATTTCGCCTGCGGGCTCAGACGCCCGCAAGACGGCTCAAGTTCAAATCTGCCCGTCCGGTGCGAGGCGAGGACGGGACACACCGATCATGCGGGATGATTCTGCGCACGAATAGGTCATACTTTTCCTGTGCACCGAATTCACTGGATGATCGCGAGTGTGGGTGCGATGGGACTCCTGGGTTTGCCGTCCCGGCTGTCAAGCCAGACCTGGCCGGACGCCGTCCGCAGCGGGGCCGTCCATTCGCCCGAGGCTCGCATTGTCGTGCTCGATATTGCCAGCGGAAGTGTTTTGGCGGGGCACCGATTGGGTGATGCCGCGCATACGCTGGCTGCACCGGGATCGACGCTGAAGCCGCTGGTGCTGTACGGAATGGTGAGCGCCGGCGAGTGGAATCCCGCGCGCCGCGTCGCCTGCAACCGGCAACTGGTTGTCGCGGGTCACCGGCTGGCATGCTCGCATCCGCCTGCGCCGCCCTTCGATGCGCGCCAAGCGCTCACATGGTCGTGCAACTCGTATTTCGCGGCGGTGGCGCGCACGCTGCGGCCGGGTGAATTGGGCAGCCTGTTGCGGCCTACTGGATTGTTGGCTGCTACCGGTCTTGCGCGCAACGAAGCTGTAGCTGAGTTTCGCGAGCCCCAGTCGGCCGACGATGAGCAGCTGGCGCTGTTGGGCGTGGAAGGCGTGCGCGTGACGCCTTTGGAGCTGGCTGTAGCCTATCGCTGGCTGGCGCTTGAACTGGCCGCGCACCACGACTCCGAAGCAACGCGGATGGTGCGCGCCGGACTCGAGGACTCGGCGAGTTTCGGCATGGCTGGACAGGCAAGCCTGGGTGGAACTCCGGTCATGGGTAAGACGGGAACAGCAGAGAGCGAGGCATCGGGCCGATCGCACGGCTGGTTCGTGGGATTGGTTCCTGCGCAAAGGCCAAGCGTGGTGCTCGCGGTATACCTTCCTGCCGCGAGGGGCACGGATGCAGCGCATGTGGCGGGCGAGATTCTGTCGCACGCGCCTTTGGAGCGACCGTGAAACATGCACGTGCTGCCCGCTTGCTCCTCAGCCTGATGCTGGCCGTTGCTGTTGTGTGCATCGGCATCGAGCCGGCCACCATGCCGGCGGTGGCTTCGGCGGCGGCGACAAACGAAAACTCGACCGAGGCGCGAAGCACGCTCCGCGTTGGCATGTGGACCCTGTGGCATGACCGGGAGGTTGAGCTAACGCCTGCTTCCGCTGAAAATCGTGCGCTGCTGCGCAACTGCGAGCGATGCAACGATCGAGCGCTCGAGACCCAGATCGGCATTCGAGCAGAAGGCGATGCCATCGCTCTGACGATGGCGGGCAAAACTGAGCGCTTGGATGGTGTGTGGCTTGCCGGCGCGGTGACACTCGCGGCGCATGGCGAGAGCGTAACAGTGCTCAACCCTGTGACGATCACGGCCCACGGAGGCGTCCTGGTCATCGCGGTGACGCTGCCTGTTGAAAGCTATGTGGAGCAGGTGGTGGCGAGCGAGAGCGGCGCCGCAGACAGTGCGGAATCGTTGCGGGCCTTGGCGATCGTGGTAAGGAGCTTTGCCTTACACGAAGCGCACGGGCATTCGAGCTACGATCTTTGCGATTCGACGCACTGCCAGCTTTTGCACTGGGGCAGTAAGGGCAAGCGTGGCGCTGCCGCACACGCAGCAACTTTGGCCACCGCCGGCGAGACGCTGTGGTTCCACGGCCAACGAGCTCTGGCCTATTTCGGCAAGGATTGTGGAGGGCGTACAGCTTCGCCGGACGAGATTTGGCCTCGTGCAAAGCCGGTTCCCTACCTAGCTTCGCAGGCCGATCGATTCTGCACCGCGGAGGGCGGCAGTGAGTGGGCGTCCGAGATCTCGCGCGCCGAGTTGGCTACCGCTCTGGCCGCACATAACCTTGCCGCACCTGGCTGGCAGAATTTGACCGTGGCACGGCGGGGTGAGTCGGGCCGCGCGGTGGCGCTTAAGCTGGATGCCGCGGAGATTTCCGGCGAAGAGTTCCGCCTGGCGGTGGGCGAGTCGTTGGGATGGAACCGGATTCCGAGTACCTGGTTCGAAGTCAGCCGTCAGGGCGACCGGTTCGAATTCCATGGGCGCGGGTGGGGACATGGCGTGGGCCTGTGCCAGAAAGGCGCAGCCGCGATGGCGCAGCAGGCGCGCTCTGCAAAGCAGATTCTCGATCAGTACTTTCCGGGAGCGCGGACGGCCGACGAGACGACCGGGTGCGAGTGGAAGACATTTTCGGGTGATGGGCTGGTTCTCGAATCGCTCGAAGCAGATGACACCGCATACCTGAATGAATTGAATCGTGCGCGGGCTGAGGCTGCGGGGCGTTCGGGGCTCAACGCGGCATCAGCATTTACCGTGCGCGCGTTCCGAACCACGCCGGCCTTTCGCGATGCTACTCTTGCTCCCGGTTGGGTGGCTGCGTTCACCGAGGGCGAATGGATTGAAACACAGCCACTGCGCACTTTGGCGGCACGCCGGATTCTCTCGTCGACGATGCGCCACGAATTTCTCCACGCGCTTGTGGAACAGCAGGCGGGACCGCGCACGCCGCTGTGGCTGCGGGAGGGACTGGTCGAGGTTTGGAGCGAGGATAACGGCGGAGCGCACTCAGCATCCGCAGACCGAGCGGCGATGGCGCCGCCGGTGACGCCCGGCGTTGCGGACGAAGCGTTGGCGCACGCCGCGACCGAACGGGAGTCGGAAAGTGCGCATCGCGCCGCGGAGTGGTATGCAGCGCAACTGCTCGCGCGCTACGGGCGCCCGCAGGTGATCGAGTGGTTGCATTCAAGCGTTCCCACCGGCGTCGCCGCCACTCTCGGGCGACGGTAGGCGAACAGAATCCTCGCCGAGCGGGCCTGAATGAACCGGAACGGGCACGAGCGAATCGTCTCCCGGCTGATTCGCGGTGGGCGCGCGGCGCTCAAGAAGAACCGCAGCCCACGCGAGCAGCAGAACCCAACAGACAACACCCAGCAGGTAGGCGCCAGCCAGTTTGAAGATGACAGCCCAGACCTGATGCGTAACCGCTCCGTGTGGGACTGCCGAAAAGAAATGGCTTGGGAGCGCAACTCCGGCCTGGGCCGCGATCACCGCGGCGATCCACCAACGCCAGTTGAGCAAAAGGCGGAAGACGCGGCGCCAGGGCGGCCGCCAGCCCCACTGCGCCGATGCTACGGCGTGCGGAATTACTTTCGCCGGCACCGCAATCCAGCGAAAAACCCAAATCAGCAACGTCAGCCAGGATTGAAGATGCTGGTAGGTAAACACGGTGGCCCGCTCGCTGGCCCCGAAACGCGAGTTCAGATAGCCGGCCCAGAGGCCGGTCTGGTCGTCGCACCAATTGAGAAACCACCAGGCGAGCCATACAACCACGGCCCAAACGGCTAAGGTGACCGCGCCCATGGGCAGTGAAACTCGTCCTTCTTCCTGATTAAGGAGCTTGCGCATGGTTCCGGCTTCGAGCACGATGGCCAGCGCAAGCAGGAACACTGGGATGAGCAGCGAGAGCCCGACTTGCCAGGCGTATCTGTCCGGCAGGCGCGTCCACCCCACCCCTGCCAGCACAATCAGCAGCGTCGCCCAGAACTGGGCCGCGACCCAGCCCCTGGCATGCCCAATGCGGCGAAGAGCTTCGTTGAAATAGTTCATAGGCGCACCTCGTTCACTGAGTGCCTACCCGCGTTTCCCGACCCCTTGTATTTCTTCACGGCTGCACCTCCAGCATCGCAGGATCGGTCGTCGTCATAACGCTCGATTGGTACATGGGCCCAGCCTGCGCCGGGCTGATCTGGAATTTGCCGGGATTGTCTACTTTGAGCAGGTAAACGTAGCTGACCCGCGCTCCGAAATTGGTGTTGAAAAACGCCGCGCGGTCATCGTGGAATTCCTTGCGCGTAAACCAATCGGCCCACCAGTCAGGTTTGCTATTGAGCGTGTAGAGGTTGGGATCCGACAGGAACTCCGAGCCGGCAGGAATCGGATCCTCAGCGAGCAGGTACTTCCAGCTTGTCCCGCTGAGTGCCAGCTTGACGGCCACGATGTCTCCGATGTGCACTGGTCCTTTGAGAGGAACCAGATCGTAGGTGATGGGATCGGTGGGTTTGTCTTGCCGCTTTTGCAGCAGGTAGTAGTCGCGCGTGATGTTGAGCGCGAGTTGGCCCTGCTGGAATGACTTGCGGTCTGCCGAGTACCAGGCGCTTTCGGCCGACCAGTAAGTGATGCCATTGCCGCTCTTGCGGATGGTTACCTGACCGCCATTCGCGGCCTGCGCCGCGGGAACTTTGATCTGCCAGGGCGCGGCGAAAGCGTCATCGGGGCCGAAGTGGCGTTTGCCGGCGCTCATGCCGTTGACCAACACCTCGACGTCGGAGCTGTTGGCGAGTTCTCCGCTCACAGCCACATAATCTGTCAGGCCTTGAATCACCATCGACGTCTGCTTGGTGGAGAACCAGTAGTCGCCATCGCGATGTTCCGCGAGCCAGCGCGCGGCTTTGGGCATCAGGCCGCTGGAGCGATCCTGGCGGATCAACAATTTCAGTGCGAAAGCCGTTGTCTCAGGCGATGTGTCGTCCCAGAAATCCATCATGCCGTCGTAGGTGCCTTGCCAGTTCGCTTCAGAATCGGTCACGTGCGCCTTCTTTTCCAGAAGCTCAGCGGCATCGTGCGCCCTCTTATCGCCGGCTGCGTCGAGGGCTAGTCCAGCCAGGGCCAGTCCCTCGTCGCTCAGGTTGTCGCGACTGTCCCACGTCTTGGCCAGAGCGTCCTGCGGCGCGCCGCCTGTAGTAGCCAGAGCATAGACCGCATAGGCACGCAGGTCGGGAATCATGTCGGGATGCGCGTTGAGCGTTGAGAGCAGCCAATTGCGCGCGTTGTTGAGCCGAGCCGGATCGATGGCGTAACCGGCATCCTGGGCTTGGCCGAATCCGCTGACCACGTATGCGGTCATGAAGACGAGGCTCGGATCATCTTGCCACCATCCCCAGCCACCATCGTCGTGCTGGAAGCTTGCGAGGCGCTCCAGGCCGGCGGCCACCATGTCGTTCAGCGTCTTGCGGTCGATGGGCGACTTGAGATGCAGTTTGTCGAGCGCCTGGGCCACAATCACGTCGGGCAGGAAGCTCGACATGGTCTGCTCCGTGCAGCCCCAGGGATAGCTGGTGAGGTAATCGAGCGCGTCGAATACTGTGCCGGCGACCGAGGGTGCGACGGTGATGGTAAGGCTGTGCGAACTGGTGTCAGACCCGGCCGGATAACTGAATGGCCACTGGTTCTGGCTTGCGCCCGAGAAGATCACACCCGCTCCGGCAGCCCGCTGTTTGACGCCGAAGGGCAGAATCGGCAGGGTTTGCTGGAGCGCGTCGGACTCCTCGTTCGTCAGCGCTTTCGCAGTAAGCACCGCGTTGCCGGTCACGCGCGCCTTGACACGCCAATCTACATAGCCCTCGCCTTTGGCGGGGACATTGATCTTTTGCGTCTGGCCGGTCATCACATCCACTCCGCTTACGTCGAGCGCGAAGGTAACATCTTTTGCCGTTGCCAGGTAGTTATGTGCGATCACGCGCAGAACGGTCTCATCGCCCTGGCGGAAAAAGCGAGGTGCGGCCAAGCGCACGATAAGGTTCTTGCGCACCAGCACACGCGTGACCACGCTCCCCGCTTTACTGTCGTCGGCCATGGCGCGAATTGTGGTGCGCCAGGTGGTCAGCGCATCAGGAAAGTTGAATTCGACGCGGGCGTGGCCGTCGGCGCCGGTGCGCACATCGGGATTCCAATAAGCCGTGTCCGGGAAGGCCTTGCGCACCTTGGGCACGACGAGGTCGGAGCCTGGTTTCACCTGCGCAAGGCGGGGATGGTACAAGCCGTTGGCCAGGCCGGCGAGCAGCGGGCTTTTGGTGCCTGCCTGGCCGGAGAAGTAAAAATCAAACGAAGTTTGCGGCTGCAGATAGACGTAACGGTTCGGGTAAAACGAGGCAACGATGTCCCGCGTTGTGTCGGGCCGCACGGAATAGAGCGCTTCATCCACCACGCCGAAGCTCACGTCGGCCTGTACCGGCTTGCCTGCAGAGTCGACGGCGAACACATCGTAGCTGGCTTTTTCCTGGGGTTCGTATAGGGTCTTGCCGGGCGTGGCTGTAATGGTCAGCGTGCGCTCTACCAGCGGCACTTTCAGGCTCTTTTGCGCTGTCATCAGCTGATCGTTGTGGACAATCACTGCAGTCACAACCAGGTTCGGCTGAGCCTGCTGCGTAATCGGCACGTCAAATCCCTGGCTTGCGCCAGTCAAGTGGATGAGCTGCCGCGATTGCACGCTATCGCCTTCGGTGGTGACCACCGCCCATGACTCGTCGAGCCCGGTCACGAGCAGCAGATGCGCGGTGTCGCCCAAGCGGTAGGTTTTTTTGTCGGCAATAATCTGGGCCTGCGCATTGGGCTGGTACCAGGCGCCTGCGCCGGTCCAGGCCCAGACATAGGTATAGCCCTCGACGGTACGGTTCTCCGGTGTTCGCGCGGTCGCTTTGATTTCGAAGTCGCCGCTACCATTGATTGGCAGATCGACGAGCACAGTCCCGTCGGCGTCGGTGGTGGCGTCTTTGCTTGCCACCGTCGTCTCCGAACGCTGGTGAGTCACCGAGTCCCACTTTTCCAACGTGGCGTCGACGTGCACCTGCGTCTGCACCGGCTTGGAATCGTAATCTTGCGCAGTGACTTTGATGTGAGCGGGTTGCCCGGCCTGGATCACATAGTTTGTGGGTTCTACGCTCACGCGGAACGATCCATAGGTGGCCAATACCGTTGCGTGGCCCGCGACCTCACGGTCTGCTGCGTCGGTGACACGCGCCTCGATGCGATAGTCCTGATCCATGTGCTTGCTGTCAGTCACGGTCGGCACGGTAACCGTCAGCTGTCCGTTCGCGTCGAGCACCCCCTGATGCTCCTGCTGTTCGGTCTGGCCCCATGTGTCGTCGGACTCATCGGATTCGTCCGACTCGGCGTCGGCATCTCCGCCGCTGTCGTCTTCTTCATCCTGATCCCACCAATAATGTGTGGACGTGTGCACGACGTAGGTGACCTTGGCGCCTGAGACTGGTTCGCCAAAGAAGTAGCGCGCCTCAATGGTGGCCTGGATCGAATTGCCCCGGAGCACTCGCTGCGTTGCCGGCTTGACGGTGACCTGATACTCGGGCTTCTTGTACTCCTCCACGTAGAAGCTGCCGCTGCCGTCAATATCCTGATCTGCAAATTCGATCGAGTAGTAGCCCAGCGCGGCGTCGGATGCCAGGTCGAGGTCTGCCGCGACCGTCCCGTGCGGGGAGAGGGTCAGTTGCTTTCGCAGGACCTCCTTGTTTTCGGGTCCGCGCACGGTGAGCGTGACGGATCGCATTTGAGGGAGCACCAGCGTGTCGTTCTGCTCCTGCCTCACGACACCCTTGATATGCACGGTGTGACCGGGCCGGTAGACGGGCCGATCAGTGTAGATATAGGAGCGCTCGGTCTGCGTCCCATTCTGCCCAAAGTTGTAGCCCCAGGGAGTAACGAGCGCCGCATCGGCTCCATGCCGCGCCAGGATCCAGACGTTTTCCGGCGCTTGGCCCTGAGCGCCTCCGCGAATCGTCATGGTGAGCGAGGCCAGCCCATCGCTTTCAGTTGTTCCCGACGATTGCAGTTGGCCGTTCGCCCAAAGAACCAGGTCTGCATCGCCGACAGGTGCGCCGGATTTGCGATCGGCTACGTAAAGATCGGCTCGCGCCCCGTTGGTCCGCTCCACCATAGCGATCGAGGTGACAATTGCGACGGTGTATGCCTTGTAGGTGCCGTCCGTGGCCTCAATGAGGTAGACACCGGAGCCAAGGCCGTCGATGGGCAGTTGCTGTGTCTCGCTGACCAGTGTGGGCGGAGTCTCAAGTTTCCAGCGCGCCACCAGTTGGCTCGGGTTCAGCAGCGGAATCTGCGCAAACTGCGCCGCGCCCACGATTTGGCTGCGCTTGCCCAGCTTGCCCTGCTGCTCACGGAAAGAATCGCGTGCCTCGTCAGTGAATTGGCCGCGAAAGAAGCGCCGGATCAGCCACCAGAGATGCATCTTGAAATCGTGCAGCCGTTCGACGAAAGTGCGCTGGTCGATTTGCTCCTGCGGCGCATAGTGCTGCTCGCCAAAACTGTGCGAGTCCTTGAGCCCAGCGAAAAACTTTGCGGCATCGCGAACTTTATAGACGCGGAACTCAAGCTCTGGAACATTTCGCGCCAGGAGCTGAATCTTGACGCTCTCACCCGGCGCGATGGTACGCGTGGTCGATAGCGAGAAGGAGCGCGGCGCATCCTTGGCCGCAGCCGGAACGGCGGCGACAGCTCCAAGAAGGAGCAGAAGAGTAGCAAGCAACAGCTTGCCAGACGCCGGTTTCCGGTCGAGCGATCTTGAGTAGATCATTGGGTTCCTCGCAGAATGTTCCAGCGATAGACGCCGAGAAAGTTGGGATTGCCGGGGAGCGGGCGCCATTGAGGTTCAGGATGGTCAAGAAGCTCCGAGAGAAGCACGCGACGGATCTCGCCAGGATGCCGATGGTCCGGCCCGGTGTCATAGACGACCACGGCTGCGACGCCGCTTCGCGTCACAATCATGGAATGCCAGGACGACGACTGGTCAAACTGCCGGTAGAAAAGCAAGTCGCCGGGCAGCGCTGCGCGTACATCGCGGCCGACGAAGTAAGCGTTTCGCTCGACGAGCGTTTTGGCGTCGGCAAATTGAGCAAACGCGCCGTTGGATGTGTCTTCCGGTTGAAAAGACCCGGGCTGCACCCGAAAAAGGCCCGTCCCCAGCGGCGAATGCGGATAGTGCCACGCACGAATCTCGCCCGGAGGCGCTGAAACCTGGATTCCCGTGGCCTGGAGCCAGCCTTCATCGTGGCGCTTGAGGGCTTCGCGATAGGAATATCGGAGCAAGCTTGCGCAGTCGGTGATCTCCGCGGGCACCTCGGCAGGCGGCCGAATGGTTTGGAACTCTGCGATGAGCGTGAACCAACGGCGAAAAGCGGCCTGGTCGGCAGGATCGGCCAAACGCAGAAAGTCAGGCGTGCCGTCAGCGAAGCGGTCGCCCCAGGCAAATGCCCCCCGGGACCCGGCGACGGCCTTCGCAGTCGCGTGCGCGGAAGCCTGCCCGCGAAAGTGAAGAAGCTGTCTGGCTGCAGTGCCGGGCCGGCAAAGACACAGAGCCAGCATACCGAGCACCATGAGACAGAAGAGCGCGATCAGAGACACCCTTCGGCGTCTCATGGCCGCCGGTCCGCCCAGGAACGGTCTGCCGTTCGCGATCATTTGGAGGCGAGAAGCTGAATCGCACCTATCCTACGCCATCCCGCGTGCGGTCTGCTAAGACTCAACGCGAGCCTTCATCTCGTTCGCTGCGCCAGGCAGAGGCAGCCGGATGATGGCGCGCGCGCCGTCGCTGTCTTCGCGATTGACGAGCGATATCTCTCCGCCATGGGCGCGGGCGATCTGCTGGGCGAGTGCCAGACCAATTCCGCTGCCCGCAGGCTTGGTCGTATAGAACGGGACAAAGAGGTTCTCGGGATTGGCGATACCCAATCCGCGGTCTGCAATCACGATGTGTACGTTAGTCCCGGCGGCGGCCCAGCTAGCTGAAACGGGTTGGGCGCCGTTGCTGAGCGAAGCCTCGACGGCGTTGGACAGCAGATTGATCAACATCTGCTCCAGCTGATCAGGATCGGCGTCAAGGACGACGGATGGACCGGATTCGAGTCGCACAGGAAGGCGCTGCTCCAGCAGGACGACACGCTCCATCAAAGGTCCGAGCAGAACGGGCCGGAGACGCGGAGGGGGCAGCTGCGCCAGCAGCCGGTAAGACTGCACAAAGCGGTGCAGAGCGTCGGCCCGGCTCTCAACCACGGCCAGGCCGCGGCGAAAGTCGTGGCTGGCGGCTTGGTCCGCGTCCAGGCTATCGACTCGCGCCAGCAGGCTGCCGGCGATGGACTTGATTGGCGCGAGCGAGTTCGACAACTCGTGGCCCAGCACCCGGATCAGGCGCTTCCAGGCGGCGTGCTCCTCTTCCTGGAGCGGCACGCTGACATCGGCCAGGACCAGCAACGTGTGGGGCGCTCCGTCCTGACGGAAGACTGCCTTGCGCAACATCCATCGCGCCGCGGTTGCGCCGAAGGGACGAATCGATTGATCCGGCGCGGCGAGCAGGCCATCCAGCCCCAACTCGTTTGCAGAATGTCCCAGGCATCGCACCATGGAGCGGCCAAGGAGCTTGAGTCCCGCAGTGTTGATAAGCTGCAGCCGATGTTCACGATCGAAAGCGAAAACCGGCGCATGCATCACCTCCAGAACGCGCGCCAGGAGTGCGGTTGCTTCGAGCGAGCGAACGCGCTGCCTTTGCAGCAGATCGGCAAGGGCATTGATCTCGCCGGCCAGCTCGCCCAACGCATCTTGGGAAGTGGCGCCGCGCGCCCGGAAGGAATAATCGCCCTCGCGAAGCGACGCAACGACATTCGAGAGCGTTTGCAGCGGACGCACAAGGCCCTCGACGAAGGCTGCTGCACAGAGCGCAAGATAAATGAGCAGGCACGCGGCGAGCAGAAGGGCAGGCAGCAGATCGATTTGGCGTTGATAGAGAAATACGCAGAGAAACATCAGGCCGGGAAGAGAGAGCAGCATGGAGTAGAGCCATGCCCGCCGAATCGCCTGGCGCACCCGGCGGCGCGGTCTCGTTTCATAGGCCATACTTCTCCATGCGCCGATACAGCGCCGCGCGGCTCAGTCCGAGGGACTCGGCAGCCTGCGAAATGTTGCCGTCGCAGCGGCGCAGAACTTTGCGGATGAGCAGTGCTTCCATTTCGTCGATGCTCATATTGTCGAAGCCAGGGGCCGTAGGGCGCGAGGAAGCAATGATGAGGTTGGCGGGTTCTATTTCGTCGCCGCGGCAGAGCAGCACCGCCCGCTCCACGGTATGCTCGAGTTCGCGCACGTTGCCCGGCCACGGATACTGCATCATCTGCTGCATGGCCGCGGCAGAGAACCCGCTTACCTGCTTGCGATAGCGCGCGCGGTTGCGGGCGAGAAAATGCTGCGCGAGCAGCGGGATGTCGTCAGCGCGATCGCGCAGCGCGGGCAGATGAATCTCCACGGTGTTAATGCGAAAGAGCAGGTCCTCGCGGAAGTTACCGGCGGCGGCTTCTTCGCGGAGTTGCGCGTTGGTGGCCGAAAGAATGCGCACATCGACGCGGCGGGTCTGCGAAGAGCCCACGCGCTCCAATTCGCCGCTCTCGATAACTCGCAGAAGCTTGGCCTGCTGGCGCATGGGAACGTTGGCGATCTCATCGAGAAAAAGCGTGCCGCCGTTGGCCAACTCAAAGCGGCCGATGCGGTCGGTGCGCGCGTCAGTAAACGCACCCTTGACGTGCCCGAATATCTCGCTTTCGAATGTGCCTTCAGGCAGTCCTCCGGCGTTCACGGCGACCAGCGGCATGCGCGAACGAGGCGATGCGGCATGCAGCAGCCGGGCCACAATCTCTTTGCCCGTGCCGTGTTCCCCGGTGATGAGCACGTTGGCATCGGAGGGTCCCACCTGAGCGATCAACTCGAGCACCGGCTGCATGGCGGTTGATGAGGCGATGAACTCCGGCATGCCGTCGGCGCGGAGCAGCCGGTTTTCCAGCTCCAACTGCCGGGCCCGGCGCAGCGCCTGGTGAAGCTCGGCGTGCACGCGAATCAGCGAGAGCAGCCGTTCGTTCTCCCACGGCTTCTGGATAAAATCGCGCGCGCCACGCTTGATGCACTCGACCGCTAGATTGATTCCGCCCCATGCCGTCATGACGATGACCGGCAGTTGCGAGTCGAATTCACGAATCTGCGCGAGCAAATCGAGGCCCTCGCGGCCCGATGTGGTATCGCGCGTGTAGTTCAGGTCGATGAGCACCACGTCGTAATCGCAGCAGCCGAGAGCTTCCATCGCCAGTTGCGGCGAACGCACGCAGTCCACTACGATGCCCTGCGGCTTGAGCAGCAACTCGACGGCCTCAAGGATAGAGGGTTGATCGTCGGCGGCGAGCACCCTGACTTTCCGGTTCTCTTTCTTACTGCTGATGGTCCGCCTCCAGGGCGCCGCAGATAGCGCCGTCGATCGAGATGCCGTTCTGCTCACTCTGCATCATATCCAACACTTTTCGGTCCAGTACGCTTCCTCTATCCGGAATGAATGGCGCCGGACCGAAAGTTGCACCGAAACTGGATGCTTGTGGCGATCGGCGGCTCGCGGATTTACGGTTCATGCGACACGACTCCGGCTTTCGCGTCGTCGATCGAGACCCCGGTTTGCTGCAGCGTCTCTCCGGTGGCCCGGTCGATGTCCACCTTCGCCTTTTCATAATCTGTCTGCGCGGCCACCAAAAGAGATTCGGCAAGGGACAGATCGTGTTGCGCTGCCAGCGTGTCGCTGCTGGACTTGGCGCCGAGCGTTTGCTCCTGTTGCGTGACGTCGAAGGTATGTTGTGCCAGATTGCGAGCCTTTGTCGCAGCGTCAACGCGAGCCTGCTTCTGTTGCAACGCGAACAGCGAGTTGCGCACGTCGAAGCGAATGAACTTCTTTTGCTCTTCGAAGGTGATCTGGCGCTGCCTGAATTCCAGCGCGGCTCGAAATTGGTCGGCCTTGGCAACGCGATTGCGCAGGTTGATCGACAGATTCATTCCGAACTGATATTCCGGGGAGGAATAATTGAACGTGTTCTGGAGCATACTGGGGAAGCCAACAGGCAGATCGGATGTGCACTCTGCGGGGGTCAGATCGCAGGCCGGGTTTTTCGGTCCGGCAATGCCGGCTCCCGCATAGAAGCCATACACGTTCAAGCTGGGCAGCAGCTCACTGCGAATCGATTTCAGGCTCGCCTCCGCCACCTGCATGGCGAGTTCGTCCTCGGTCACGTCAGGGCGGTTCGTTTCGGCTTCGCCGATGAGAGCATCAATCGATTTGGAGGCGTTGGGATCGGGCGCCCCGTTGCGGTCGAGCGGAATGACCGGCATCTCATCGATGGCCTCATCGTCAGTCTTGGTAAGGGCGTTCTTGATAAGCAGCTCGTTCAAACGGAGAGCGGCGCGCGAAACGGTGAGGTCGCCTTCGCTGGTAGCCACGTCCGACTCGTCCTTGTCGACCTGCATAGCTGGAATGGCCTTCAATTCGAGTTGCTTCTGATCATCTTGCAGCGTGCGCTGCGCAAAGGCAAGGGAGCGCTCCTTGACTTGTTCGTCCTGATAGGCGTTCTCAAGATCCCAGTAAATATTCTCGACCTGCGTAACGGTCGCAATCACCTGGGCGCGAAAGGCCAGGTCGGTGATCTGCAGATTCTTCTTCGCGATGTGCATGTAGCGCTCGTTGGCGGAAATGCCGAAACCGGCCAGCAGCTGCTGCGTAAGGATGACCTGGAAAGTCGAGTAGAGGGTGGGATTGATCGCTTCGTAGGGGCTGTTATTGGCGAAGCGCTGGCCCTCGTAGTTGACCGTCAAGCCGGTTCCCAAGGGAAAGTTCTGGGTGAAATTCGCCAAGCCTTCGATGGTGTTCTCTTTGAAAATGAGTACGCCGTTCTGGAAGGCGTTGCCCTCCTCGGTAACGTCGTGGTCGGTGAAGGCCTTGAAGTTCAAGAAGGGATCGAAGGATGCGACCAGGGTTCCGGCGCCCAGCGTCGAGGTTACGATGCCGCCGGCGCCTGCGGCTGCCGACCCTGAACTGGCTCCTGCGGAACTGGAACTCCCGCCGGAGAAGCCGCCTTGCGTAGACGACTGCACGATTCCGGTATTGACACCATTTGCGACGCCGCCGGCCTTGGTACGCGCATAGTCGGTCTGCGCAATGGGAAAGTTATAGCGGAAATAGGAGAGATCGAGATTGTTTTCGATAGCCAGAGCGATTGCATCGTGCAAGGAGACATACAGCTTTCCGTCGCGAATCAGGTTCTCAAGGCGCGGCGAGTTCGTCAGATCGAGTGGAGGCGCATAGTTGGGTTCGTAGGGCGCCAGCGGGTTATGCGAGTGTGGCAGATCTACGTGAAATGGCCGTTGCGGAGCGATCGCCTGCTGCTGCGTCTGCTGGATTTGCTGCGCCAGCGTGGGAGGCGGCGCAGACCCGTTGGTCGCGGGCACCGGAGCTTCCGGTGCGGGTTGGGTTGCCTGTGATTTTGCCGGCGCTGACTGTGCCTGCGGAGGCTCTGCCGCGAAGGCTGGGTTCATTTGTACAAGCACAATCGCAAGAACGGCTTGAAGACGTAACGCCGAATTAGAAAAACGGGAATTCATTGCTGTCTCTCTGGAAAAATTGGCGCTGCTCACTTGACCCCCGTTGCGGCTGCCTGCAAGGCTTCGTCGCGTGAGATCCAACCGTCGCGCAATTCCACAATTCGCTTGCTGTAGCGCGCGTTCTCTTCGGAGTGAGTCACCTGCACGATGGTTGTGCCCTGGCGGTTCAGCTCGCAGAAAAGCTCCATAATTTCGCGCGCTTGCGAGGAATGAAGATTGCCGGTAGGCTCGTCGGCCAGCAACAGGTCGGGCGCGTGCACCACGGCGCGCGCTATGCCCACCAGTTGCTGCTGGCCGCCCGAAAGCTGGTTGGGGAAGAGGTCTTTCTTGGCCACAATCTGGAATCGATCGAGAATATCGGCCACCATGCCCCCTCGATCTTTCCCCGGCAGGTTCTTGTAAGAGAGTGGCAGGTCGATGTTCTCGGCGACGGTCAGGTCGTCGAGCAGATGATAGCTCTGGAAGACCATCCCGATGCGCTGGCGGGCGAGATCGGCGCGCTGCTTGCGATTGAGTGCGTGGACTGCCGTTTCGCCAAACCAGTACTCGCCCTTCCAGCCATCGTCGAGCAGCGCCAGCACATTGAGCAGCGACGACTTTCCCGCACCCGACGGGCCCATGATGGTGAGGAATTCGCCTTCGCGGATGGTGAGACCGATACGCCGCAACACCCACTCTTCGGTGTGTCCGGTTTTGTAACTTCGCTCCACGTTCTTCAGTTCGATCATGGTTTTGTATCACTCCGTTGTTGCAGCCGGTAATCCGGCCAGGTTATTCCGTGCGCAAGGCGCGCATGGGTTCGACGGATGCCGCGCGGCGGGCCGGCAGCCAGCTTGCTAACATGGATGCGGCGAGCAGGATAACTGAAACAGCGGCGAAAGCGCCGTAGTCTACCGTGCCGATGCCATACAGGGCGCTGTGCAAGGCCTGTCCGATGAAGAACGCGCCGATAAGGCCGATACCGAGGCCGATGCAGGCAAGGATCAGCGCTTCTCTGAGGATGAGGTTCACAACTCTCTCGCGACTTGCGCCAAGCGCCATGCGCAGGCCGATCTCGTGTTCGCGTTGCGCCACTGTAAAGGCCATGACTCCGTAGATGCCTACTGCGGCGAGCAGCAGGGCGATAAGGGCAAAGCAGCCCATGAGCGTCATGATGAAGCGATCGCTGCCGAGATTGAGGTTTTTTACCTCTTCGAGAGTATGCGGTTCCGCGAGGGCAATTTGTGGATCGACGGAGTGGACGGCGGCGGCAATGCTGCGGAACTGCGCGCCCGGATTACCCGATGTATGGACGCCGATATTCGCGCTGGGCCACGGAATCTGCGCAAAGGGGATCGCGATCTCGGGGCGGTCGTCGCGAAAGTCTCCGGCGCGCACGTTATTGAATACGCCGACGATCTGCCATGAGATGTAGGGGCCAAGCTTGGTAACGCCGGGAATGAGTTCCTCGACATTGATGTGCTGGTGCAGGGGGTCTTTACCGGCGAAGTATTTATCGGCAAATTTCTTGTTCACCATGGCGACACGTACCGACGCCGCATTGTCCTGGTCGGAGAATGCGCGGCCGCGAAGCACAGGAATGCTGTAGGTCTTGAAGTAATCGGGCGTGATCATGTCAAAACCCGCGCCCGGACGCTGCGATGGATCGGCAAAGTCGGGCTGGCCGGCGATGGTAAAGGGCATGCCGAAGCCGGAGCCTTCAAGCGGCAAACCAACAGAAACGGCGGCGTCGAGCACGCCGGGAACAGCCTTGATGCTTGCAATGATCTGTTGGTAGTAGGCGTTGATCATCGCCGGATCTTTGGGGCGCGAATCGGGCACAGGCAACGAAAACGTTTGGATATTGGTAGTGCTGGCTCCGAGGTCGACCTGGGTGAGATTCCAGAAGCTGTGAATGGCGAGCCCCGCGCCGGTGAGCAGCGCCAGCGCGAGAGCGAACTCACCGATGACCAGCAAACGCCGAAGATGTTGGCGGCCGGCGCCGGTGCCGGAACGCCCGCCTTCTTTGAGCGCTTCAGCCGGGTCGACTCGCGCTGCAAACCATGCAGGTGCACCGCCAAAGAACAAACCGGAGAGCGTAGACGCAGCCAGAGTGAAAAGAAGAATGGGAATGTTGAGAGTGAGGTCAGCTTCGGACGGCAGAGTGCCCCGCGGCATGATCGCCTCAATGCCGCGCAGCAGGGCCCAGCCCAGTGCGACTCCAAGACCACCGCCGAAGAAGGCGAGCACCAGATTCTCCGTGAGGAATTGGGCGAAAATTGTCCTGCGCGAGGCGCCCAGTGCAGCGCGGACTGCGACCTCCCTTTGACGGGTTGTGCCCTTGGCCAGCAGCAGGTTGGCAATGTTCACACAGGCGATCAACAGCACGAAGCCGACAGCGCCAAGCAGAATCCACAGCATGCGGATCTCGTCTTTGGGCAGAAAGTCGTTGTGCAGCGGCTCAACGAATGCACCCCAGCCCTTATTGCTTTTGGGGTTATCCTTCGCGATGTTGGCCGTCACCGTGTCCATATCGGCCTGCGCCTGCTGCAACGTGACACCGGGCTTGAGGCGGGCCAAGGCGAGTAACCAATGGAAATCGTGATTCAGCTGATCGGGCTTGAATGCGAGCGGCACCTCAAGCCAGTTGTCAAGCCTGTCGGCCTGACCCGGCGCGAAGACGCCTACCACCGTGTAGGGGGCGCCATCCAATTGGATGGTCTTGCCGACGATATTGGGATCGGAACCAAGACGCTTCCATAGCTTGTTCAAGAAGATGACTTCATGATCTTTGCCAACGGTGCCTTCCTCGGGGAGAAAATCGCGGCCGTAGAGGAACCGATTGCCCATCATTCGAGACATGCCGGGCGTAGTCATCCGCCCCTGCAGATACTCAGGCTGATCTTTGGTAGCGAGATTGAAGCTGGCCCCGGTAAAGGCATTGATGTCCTGGAATACTTTGTTTTGGTTTTTCCAGTCGACAAAGTCCTGCGCGGCAATTCCATTGCGATTGCCCTGGATCTTTGACCAGACCACGACGAGCTGATCGGGCTGCGGGTAAGGCATGGGCGCGAGTAAAGTGGCATACACCACTGTGAAGATAGCTGTGGTGGCGCCGATGCCGAGCGCCAGCGTCAGGATCGCCGTGACTGTGAAACCGGTTGACCTACGAAGCTGGCGCAATGAGTACCGAAGATCCTGAGCGATCATCAACGTTCTCCTATTCCGTGCGCAGCGCCTGCATGGGGTCGAGGCGCGAGGCGCGCCACGCCGGCGCCAGGCAGGCCAAGGCTGGTACCACCAGTAATGTCAGCCCGACCGCTGCGAAAACAACTGGATCCAGGGGCTGCGTTTCATAGAGCATGGCGCGCATCAGCCGCACGATCGCCGCGCTGGCGGCAAGCCCCAGCGCCAATCCGAACAACGCCGGTCGCAGCCCATCGAGCAACATCAAACGCAGCACCTGAGTTCGCTGCGCCCCGAGCGCGATGCGGATCCCGATTTCCGGGGTGCGCTGCGTCGTCAGGTAAGAGAGCACACCGTACAGCCCTACCGACGCCAGCATCAGCGACAGCACTGCGAAACCAAGCACAAGGCTCGCACTCAGGCTGGCGTTGCCCAGAGACTGCCCAATGATCTGCTGCATGGTGAGCACATCTGAAACCGGCAGTTCCGGATCAAGCGCCGCGATCTGTTTCTGGATCGGAACAGAAAGCGCCAGCGGATCGGCGGCTGTGCGCACGACGAGCGTCTGCCCCATATCATTGTCTACATCAAGAACGGAGAAATACATCGTCGGCTTGGCAGGCTCGCCCACCTGATACAGCGTGTCGCCGACTACTCCAACAACCTCATAGTCGGCATTGCCGTGAGCGGGTATATGCAGGTGCTTGCCCACCGGATTTTCGCCGGGGAAATACTGCTGCGCGGTTTGACGGCTGATAATGATCGTTTTCGGCTGCCCGGCGCGGTCATCGCGGGTGAAGAAACGCCCTCTCAAGAGTGGTATTTGCAACGCGCTGAAATATCCGGGGTCGGCCGACCGGACAAGTGCGTCGGGCAGCAGCGCGCCGGGCGCGATCGGAGGATGCTCGGGAACGGTGAAAACATCGTCGCCGCCCCATCCCGCTCCAGGCACTGTCGATCCGAGCGCCGCGGCGCGTACACCAGGCATGGCGCCCACCCTCTCCACCAGCGATTCGTTGAACGCATTTTGCTTCCCCGGCGTGTCATATTTCTTCGCGGGCAAACCAAAGCTCATCGTGAGGACATTTTCCGCAGAGCAACCAACGTCCGTTGTCCGCAGCCGCCAGAAGCTTTTGAGCAGCAGCCCGGCCGCAATCAACAGCACCACCGTCGTTGCAATCTCCACCGTGAGCAGCGTCTTGCGCAAAGCCGTTCGCGATTGGTTGCCTGCCGCGTTGCGCGATGAGCCCTGCAGTACCGCGGTCGCTCCCTTGCGTGTGGATGAGATCGCCGGAAGCAGGCCCGCGAGCAATGCCGTGAGAACCACGAGCCCGCCTGCGAATGCCAGCACCGCGCTGTCGGTCTGGATGCTCTGCGCGCTGGGAAGATCTTTCCAGATACTGACCAGCCACTTGGTTGCCGCCAACGAGAACAACAACCCTGCGGCGCCGCCCGCGACCGATATCAGCAGACTTTCCGCCATCTGCTGGCGAATCAGCGTCAACCGCCCCGCCCCCAGCGCAGTGCGAATCGCGATTTCCTTCTGCCGAGTCGCGGAACGAGCGACCAGCAGGTTCGCCACGTTGAGACAACCGATCAGCAGCATGCATGTCACGGCACACAACAGAATCGTCAACGGCTTCTTCACATCTTTTGCGAGAGCTTGGATGAGTGTCCTTGAAGCCACGTCCTCAGCCACCGGGTCATTGAGATACTGCAAATGCAATTGGTACTGCACCGCCCCTACCTGGCTGAGAGCGTTGGCCAGACTCACGTCCGGCCTCAGCCTCGCAACTACGTAGCTGAAGTGGTAGTCATGGTGCTTCATGGTCTCGGGCGGCATTCCCGCGGCGTACGGAACCCAGAGCTGCACCTTTGCATCGGGATAAGTGAACCATTCAGGAAGCACGCCAACCACGGTGTACGGTTTTCCGTCGAGATGGATTTGCTTGCCGACGATCGATGGGTCTGCGCCAAACCTGCGCTCAAACATGCTCCAGCCGAGCATCACTGCGCTTCCGTCGGTGCGGTCCTCGGCTTCGGTGAAGGTCCGCCCGATTACGGCGTTCACCCCTAGCAGGGGAAACAGGTTCCAACTCCCGCCGCGCGCTTCTATCAGTTCCGGCAATTCCCCGCGCTCGCCTGTCAGGTTGAATTGCGCGTAGCGCCAGGCGGCCATGTCTTCAAAGCCGTGGGTCTGCGCCCGCCAGTCGTAGAAGTCGGCTGGCGCAACCGGGTTGTAGTCGAACCCCCCGGCATTGATGCTGGGATCGCGGAAATGCTCGTAGACCATCACCAGCCGTCCCGGATCGCGGAATGGAAGCGGCCTGAGCAGAACCGAGCGCACCACCGTGAAGAGCGAGGTCGTTGCGCCGATTCCGAGAGCCATGACAACAATGGCCATAATCGCGAAGCCGGGCGCGTGCCGCAATTGGCGCAGAGCGTAGCGAAGATCGTGAAGCAGCGTGCTCATCGGGCTCTCCCCCTTCCTGGTGCTATTCGTTGCGCAGCGCCTGCATGGGATCGATGGTGGCGGCGCGGCGAGCCGGAATGTAGCCTGCGACTGCGGCGCAAAGACTGAGCAACAGAATTGCGCCTGTCATCGCGATCGGGTCGTACCCGTGCACCTCGAACAGCAGGCTCGATATGAAATGTCCTGCAAGCAGCGCGGCAGGAATACCCAGGGCGAGACCGATCAGGACCTGCACGAAAGCGCCACGCATCACCATGGCTACAACATTGGAACGGGTGGCGCCTAACGCCATGCGGATGCCAACCTCGCTGGTGCGACGCGCCACAAAATACGACATCACCCCATAAAGGCCGACCGATGCGAGCACCAGCGCCAGCAGACCGAAGAGGCCGGTCAGCCGGGCCACCAGCCGTTGCTCGGTAAAGTTGCCCGCCAGTTGATTGCCGAAAGTGCGCAAGTCCCGCACCGTCAGATTGGGATTGATGCCGGCAAGCGTGTTGCGGACCAGCGCGTCGACGTCGGGTGGCGCAGCGTGAAAATCGAGCACCATCGCGTTCACAAACATCGAGCGCTCCTCACCGCGGATCATGCCCTCTTCCTTGTAGCCGGAATACCGTTGTGGCAGCGGACGCAAAAAGACGGAGTGAAAGTTCTCATGCGGATACCCCAGGTTCATTTTGAAATCGCGGAAAACACCCACGATCTCGAAGCTGCCCGAATCTTCCGGCCGGTCCATGCCAAATCTCCGCCCGATAGGGTCCTGGCCGGGAAAGAACTTTTTTGCGAATGCCTCGTTGACGATCGCCACCGGCGTCGAGGTGGCCGTATCCTGTTCGGTGATGCCGCGGCCGCGCACCACCGGCACGCCGATCGAATCGAGGAAATGGCTATCTACGCGATTCCACGTCGAGTCGACGTCATCCTCCGCATGCGGTGCGGGATGGCCTTGCGGAATCACGGAGTCGCTCCAGTTGTCGCCCTCCAGCGGGCTGTAAAGCGCAAGACTGGCGATAGCGATTCCCGGCAGAGCGGAGAAACGGTCCTGAATCTCGCGATAGAGCGCGGGCAGTTTGTCGACGGTGTAGCCCGCGCCTTGCGGATCGAAGTGCAGCACGTAGCGGTTGGCCGTTACCACGCCGAAGTTCTGGCTCTCCAGGTTGGTGAGCGTCTTCGTCATCAGGATCGCGCCTGAAATGAGAACCACCGACAGCGCGGCCTGAAACACAACCAGGGCCCTTTGCGGCAGCGATGAGCGGTCGCGCGTGGTACGGCTGGATCCGCGCAGTGCCTCTGCCGGCTGCGCATGGAATGAGAGCCACGCCGGCGCTGCGCCGAAAAGAATGCCGGTGACAAGAGACACGAGCAAGGCAAAGCCCAGGACTGGAAGCGAGGGGCTGGCGCTGATGGGCAAATTCCTGGCATCGGGAAAGACGAGTGCCAGAATCATGCGGCAGCCGGCGTAGGCTACGGCGAGGCCGGCGAGGCCGCCAATGCAGCTCAGAAGCACGCTCTCGGTAAGAATCTCCCGCAGAATGCGATGCCGGGCCGCGCCCAGGGCAGTGCGCAATGCAACGTCGGCACGGCGGGTGGTAGCGCGCGCGAGCATCAGGTTTGCCACGTTGGCGCAGGCGATGAGCAATACCAGAGTGGAAAGCGCCATGAGCATCTTGATGGCTTTACCCGCCTGATTCTGGATCGTCTGGATGCCGCTGCCGCCCGGCGACAGCACCACATGCATCCTGGGCACAAGCGCTGCTCCTCCGTTAGCGGTCATATCCGGACGCGACAGAATCCACTGTCGCAACGCCACGGTCAGCTTGCTTTGCAGAGCGGGAATACCCGTGCCCTCATGCACCCGGCCAAGCACGTAGAGCCAGTGAGCCTCAGCGTTGTTGAGAATCGAAGTTCCCGCTTCCACATATGCCTCGGCATGGATTGGCATCCAGAGATCCGGCGGAGTGTCGGTTAAGCGGTCCCCGAAAAAGCCGGGGGGCGCGACCCCGATCACGGTGAAGGGCTTGGCCTGGATGTAAATGGTTGAACCGATGATCGAGGAATCTCCGGAGTACTGGCCCTGCCACGTTGCATAGCTGAGCACAACCGCCGGTGCGGCTGAAAAGGCATCATCGCTGTCAGCCAGGAGCCGGCCCGCATAGGCACGAACACCCACGGTGGAAAAGAAATTACCGGAGACAAACTGACCCTTCATCGATTTGGCCAGGTTGTCACCGCGGCGCACGCTCCAGTCCCATATGCCCGCTTGCGTCGCGGCAAGCTCTTCGAATTCAGGAGCGGCTTGCTTCAGGTGCTGATAGAGATCGTAGGAAAAGATAGAAAAGTCACCCGTTTGGGAAGCGTCCTCGGGAAATCCACCTTC
>Ga0187851_10001315_pt1 | contig 23868 bp, 29 predicted proteins | sample June2016WEW_6_10_FD_132997 | JGI IMG/M metagenome (GOLD analysis project Ga0187851, IMG submission 132997) | Peatland microbial communities from SPRUCE experiment site at the Marcell Experimental Forest, Minnesota, USA - June2016WEW_6_10 | ecosystem: Environmental > Terrestrial > Soil >...
TAAATGAATTACAGCCTAAACTTAAAGCAGAAAAGGCAGCTATTACTTCCTCTATTGATGTTTTAAAGTATGCATTACAATCTTTAGATGAAGCTTTAAGTGCTGAAAAATCTATACAACGACGACGTCAAGAAGATTTAAAACCTAAAAAACATTTCAAACGTAAAAATTTGGAAAATGAATGGGGTCCTGAGATGTAACTACTGAGATAACACCCATAGTACTTAAAATATTTTTGTATATAAAGATATAATTATTTTCAGCATACTATATTTCAATAAATTTTGATTAATAATTTTTCAAATGATTACATAATCATTTGAAAAATTATATAAAAGAGGAGTTGTTGCTCATGTTAATATAACGTGAGCAATTTCTTTTATTTTTTTGCTTATGTTATATTGATATAAGCAAATTCTACCTAAACCAGCGTAAAAAAGAGTAGTTATTAGCTACCCCATAATAAAGTATTCTAATACCAACCGTTACAATAACTCATGTACTTCAAATTTACAAACAACTAATTGAAATAAAAACAATCTTATTTAATTCTAGTTTATATTTGACTTTAGGTTTTGATTTTAGTAAAATGCCTTAGATTGAAATTGTTTTTGAAGATAGTTATTCTACCTACAAAATAAAAAGAAAATTAGAATTCTTAATATTTCATAAGTAGAATAATCATTAATGCCTTGAGTTGCTTCATGCCCCCATCAATACCCTTCTTATTATCTGCATTTCTGCAATACTAACTTTTTCTACACAATGCTTGTCCTATGTAATTGTTAGCACCTACCATAGACTTATCTATCCAAACAACCTAAACCATGCCTTTAATGGTAGCACTCACCTTGAAGTACACACGTAAAGAAGGGCATACGTTTAATCGTGTACTACAGCCATGCACAAGTATTCTGTGCTTTATTGTCGGTGGCTAACCATAGCTTATTTATACTGTTTCACTATGTTCCAGTACCTTGATAACGGATTTTTACATCATTAAAAAAGACAATAAGAAACACACCCTTTGAATATTCTGCTTTTTAAAATTCAAAGGTTATTTTTAGTCAATAAAAAAGTCTTCTAAGTTTGTACACTTAAAAGACTTGAATTTACTTTATTAATTTGATATACTCAATATTACAATTGAATAGTTATTAATAAAGTTCTTCTAACAGTTCTTTAAGTGTTTGATGCACTTACTGAATTTGGCTCAAATATTAGTTGGCAAACTAACATTTGAGAGTTGAGGAACTTTTTTCTATTTAATTTGACTTAATTCTATAACATATTTTGATAATATTCAACTTATTTTTTTTAAAAATTTTCGAAAAATCTTTCTGTTATTCTTTTGATTATCTATTCATTTTTAAGTTTACATTAATTCAATTTCGTATTCTATTAATTTTTTGATTTTTTATTATTATAGTTTTATAATTCTATAGTTATATAGTTATATAGTTATATAGTTCCATAATTCTATAATTTTATAGTTCTATAATCTTTTATAATCAAATGTACTCTATTCATTGTTACATTTGATTATAAAAAATAAAAAGAGCATTTCTGATCTTGATATTTCACAATAAATACTTCGTTTTAATATTAAGTACGTAATCTAATATTTCTTCCGCTTCAATTCCTATAGCTGTTGAGTCCATTAAATCCACCTGATGGTTGATGAATCATATATCTAGTATTAATTTACAATAGGTACATTGAAAAAGGTATTATACTATCAAGTTAAGTCATACTAAATAATTAGGCTATATTTATCCTAATTATGATATAATAATTACAAAATATAAAATACTGGAGGGGGATTATTATGTTAGTGAATACCCAAAAAATAGTTTCAATTTCAGAAGCTAATCAAAATTTTTCTAAAATAGCTAAATTAGTTGATGAAAATAAATCAGTAGTTATAATGAAAAATAATAAACCTAAATATATTCTTTTAGATTTTAAACAATTTAGCAAGGAAGCTTTCTCAGAAGAAGAAAATTTAATTGCTGATAGAATATTAAATGAAAATATAGTTGCTTTCAGAAAATTAGCTAAATAAAAACCATCATTATTAAGGATAGTTTAAATATTATATATTTTTTGAATCTTAAATATAAAATTATAAAAACATGAAATTATAAAAATATAAAATAAAAACATATAATCATAAAATAATATGGAGGTTAGGTTGCATATGGAAATTCAAAACGAAAGAATTGAAGAACTGTATTCAAAAATGCTTAGGTTAGTTGGTATGTATACAATAGAGGAAATAAGAAATATGATAGACGAAATGGAAAAATCAATACTTAAAGGAAATATTATAGTAAGAGACAAACCTAATAAAAATGAAGAAATACAAATGCTTTTACAACGTCTAAATAATTATGATAATTTATTACAATTAGCAGAAGCATTAGAGAAAGCTTTAAATGGAAGAATTGGAACAAGTATTCTTTTAAAATTAATTGGAGGTCAATTAGGAACAGCAAAAGGTGAACTGATATGTGAGAAAATAATAAATATGCTAGGTTTTAATAGAACTATGCAATTAGTAGAAATTTATGAGCAACTAAGTGAATTTAATAGTTACGGAGAATTCAAGGTATAAAACTTAATATACATTAAAAAGATCTCATATAAAAATAATCAGTAAGAAAGGAAATATGTTAATGGACTCTGAAACGAATAGTAGAATGGAATATGAAGTAAATAGTGCTGGATATATAAATATGAAGAGAAATGGGCAAGCAGACATTAATAAAATATTAAATGATTTACAAGATTATAGCCCAACTGATGTTGGCATTCTACTTATGTATTATATTAATGAAAATTTTAAAAAAGAAGATAGAATGAATGCAATTCATGAATTAATAGAAATATTTGGAACTAATTTTTTAAGTCATGGATTAAGTGCATTTAATATAAATATACTAAGAAGTTTTGCCCCAGTAATAAAAATGAAGGCACAACATTATAAATAAATTATTAAAAAAGATACCAAATATGCCTTTTTTATCTCAAATCATACCGGTATATACAAATACTTACTAGTATGAATTATATTATTCTAAAAGTTGTGACCATACAGAGGTTTTATCTACATTGACAATATTAATTACTTAGAATACTAAAATGCATTAGAACTCATTTACGAGTCTTTTTTAAACATCTAATTAGAAAAACACTTGTAAAAAAATTTTCACAAGTGTTTTTAAATTACATTATAATTATTTACTACTATTTGTATTAACAATGCCTTTTTTGTTTGGTATCCCTCTATTTATGCATTGCTTTTTTTGCAACTATTTCGTTTATAAAATACTAAATTTTCAGTTTGAATATATATTAAAAATATCCTAATATTTAATTCTATATTAAGTGTACAAATGTTAGATCATCAATTTTTATGGCAATAGGTTGTGGTAAAGTCAAATTTTGGGGAGTAATGCCACTATAAAAAAATAATGAATTATTTGTTGGATCAATTCCACTAAGCGCTGCATATGCAGCCTGCACATCACTTGGTAATGCAGGTGTATTAATGCTACCACTATATACTGGGGTAAATTGATAAGAACCGTTTATATTTTGATTTATAACAGCACTGATTGATTTTGGAAAGTAGCTACTTTTAACTCTATTTACAACTACTGCGCCTACAGCAACCTGAGCAGTATAAGATTCTCCTCGTGCTTCGGCAGATATTAATCTAGATAGTAAGTTCAAATCACTTGCTGTATATGCTATAGCTTTAGTTTGCATTACTGCAGGATGAGCTGTTACTACGAGTTGTTTTACAATAGGACGAGCTGTTACAACGAGTTGTTTTACAATAGGACGAGCTTTTATTATGGATCGTTTTACAATAGGAGCCTTTACCTTTACTATGGATCGTTTTACAATAGGAGGAGCCTTTACCTTTACTATGGATTGTTTTACAGTAGAATTAGTTTTAAAAACATAGAGAGCTTGTCCTGGAAAAATTAAATCATTCCATTTGTTATTAGCTTTTCTCAAATCGTATAACGATTCTCGATGGTTTTGCGCTATTACAGATAAGCAATCCCCATTTTTCACAATATAAGTAGTTGTTAAGGTAGCTGCAAATAAACTTTGTGATGTGATTAATGAGATACCTACTGTTAATACTGATGTTACTAAAATTGATTTAAGGTTTTTAAACTTAATCATTGTTCATCCTCCTTTTGCCTCCCAGGTTAGTTGACGGGTTAGGGTAGAGGTACCCCGCTTTAAAATAAAGCTTCACCCCAATATAAGTCCCCGGTACTTCCTTTGGAAGATTCGGCTATAAATACCATAATAACACAACTCAAAAAAAAATCAAGTTTTTGATGTAAAAATATAGTAAATATGCTTCAAACGTTCTAGTACCAATGAATACAAATAATGTATTCCAAGGCTTTTCCCTCTATTGAAGATGATGATAAACTTAAATATGAAATATACATAGCTAAATACGGTCAACTCTACAACATAAAAGTAATATTTATAGGAATTTTGTATGACTCATAGGATTTATTTTTGAAATATAGAAACTATCAATTAATAAATATATTTAAAAATAAGTAAAAGCAGAAATCTGTTTTCAATTTCTGCTTTTACTTATTTTAACCCTACATATTTTGTATGATATCTACTTCAAACTCAACCATAAAGATATTATATTTTTAAACTAGTATGCGAATATTAGATTATCTATTTTTATGGAAACTGGTAGATCTTTAATCCATGTATCGGTAGTAGTGTTATCATAATAAAACAATGATTTATTTGTTGGGTCATTTCCGCTGAGTGCTGCATATGCAGCCTTAATTTCATTTGTCTGTGCAGGTTTATTTATGCTTCCATTTTGTACTGGAGTAAATTGATAATAACCACTCACTACTTCATTAATAACAGCACTGATTGACTTTGGATAGCTGTTGCTTTCAACCCTGTTTACAACTACTGCTCCTACAGCAACCTGAGCATTATAAGACTCTCCTCGTGCTTCGGCAGTTATTAATCTAGCTAACAAGTCTACATCACTTGCTGTATAAGGTATTACACCATATGTATGTTTGTGTACAATAGCGCTAGCTGTTACTGAGTATATTGGTTTCTGTACAGTAGAACTAGTTGTTGCTGAAACATTTAAGATTTGTTTTGGAAAAATTACATCATTCCATTTGTTATTAGCTTTCCTTAAATTATTTAATGATTCTCCATGGTTTTGCGCTATTGAAGATAAGCAATCTCCACTTTTTACAATATAGATTTTAGTTGTTAAATTAGATGCAAAGACATTTTGTGATGTAATTACTAAGATGCCAATTATTAATACTGATCTTAAAAAAATAGATTTAAAGCTTTTAAATTTAATCAATAGTTTTTCCTCCTTATGCCTTCCGAGTTAGTTGACGGGTTAGGGTAGAGGTACCCTGCTTTAAAATAAAACTTCACCCCAAAGTTAAATTCCCGGTACTTCTTTTAGAAGATTCGGCTATTTGATAATTAATGTATAAAGAAAAAATCAATTTAAAACTAATAAAATAACCACTTAAAAAGTGGTATAATTAAGAAATGAAACAACGCAAGATATTCATTATTCTATGTTGTAGTAATTAATATTATTCTTTTTTATTGTATTTATAGAATTACTATGCTCAAAAATACACGCAGAGGTATTTATATTAGACTAAATTATAAATAATCACTAATATGAATATGTTTATTCAAATGATTTATCGTTTTTTACTTATTAGATGGTCTAAAACCATAAAGAAAAGCTTCACTAATCAAAATAAATAATGACCATTTAATTTATATAGTTTTGGAAGTTCATTCGCAGTATATAACATAGTTGCTACCATTACCCCATTATGTAAACGAAAATTAAAAAGGGCATAGAAGATAGCAAATACTGTTATCTTCTATGATTTTGCTTTCTACTTATTTCTAATATTCATTTATATAAAATATAAAGTTAGTCTTGTTGTTTTAAAATCATATTTATTTAAAGACTACGATAATATGCAATCATAACTAAAAATAATAAAGCAAAACATGTCGAATGATTTATAAAGGATATTAAAAACATTTGTAGAAATAATGCAATAATATGTAAATGGAGGTACACTATAACATTATTTAGGGAAAAAAGTTATACTATCAAGATTAGATAAATACTATTAAATGTCAGACAAATTTCTAATAAAATTAGTTGCATGGGAGTGCGTAATATGAAAAAGAAAATGATGGTTTTCGGAATTATTTGTATATTAATAACTGGAGTTACTATTGGTAATAAAATAAAATCAAATAATGTTAGCAATATAAAATCTTTAAAAATAAGTACTTTAGCATCACGTAGTAAGAAAATAATTGTTACTATAAGTAAAGCTGAACTTGACAGTGAGAGACCAAATAAAACAGTTTTACAATCATCAGATAAAGGTGAAGATGTAGTAAGGATACAAACTAGACTAAAAAAATATGGTTATAATGTTGTAATTGATGGAGATTATGGTGATGCAGTAGCCTATGCAGTCATGGACTTTCAACAAAGACATAATCTTATACCTAGTGGTACAGTTTCAGGTGCAACATTAGATGCTCTTTATCAGATACCAACAAAGTACAATATGTACAAGCCAGCAACCCAATCACTACTAACTTCAAATGATGTTGCTAGTGACGCAACTTGTGAAAGTGCATTAAATCGTGTTGAAAGTACAAGCAATACGAATAATTATATTTTTGTAAATTTATCTCAACAAAAAGTCTACATTTTTTATGGTTCGGATCATAATTGGAAATTAATTAATACTTTCTCTTGTGGTTCTGGTGCAGCCGTAACTCCAACTATAACTGGACATTTCCGTGTAGGAATAAAAGGGCTATATTTTAAATCTGGTTCTGTTTATTGTAAGTATTTTAGTCAAATTAGTGGTAATTATTTATTCCATAGTGTTCTATATAACAAGAATGGGACTGTAGAAGATGGTACTTTAGGAATAGTTGAATCACATGGATGTATAAGATTAGCTCTCGAAAATGCAAAATATATTTATAATAATATACCAATAGGATCTACAATTTGGATCAAATAAATTGTAAAACCTAGATAGACACATTAAAAAAAGTGTCTTACTTTATATAAAACTTTTTTTCTCTTAGACAATGAAACTTGTAAAATTTAATATTATTAAAATATTAAAACCATTAGATTACTCTAATGGTTTTTTTTTGTTATAAGCGACATCAATAAGTATAAACAATTAGCTCTTCACTCATCTATCCACAAACGCATAACCTATTAATGAATAAAGTTCTAGTGGAGGATTCGGAGTGGAATATTATATTAAAGTAGAACCAGATGTGAAAATTTATGTGGAGGATATTAATCCTGGTGGTGAAAAAACAATTTTATTTATACATGGTTGGCCCTTAAGTCATAAGGCATACGAATATCAGTTTGATAAACTTCCTAAAATGGGATATCGATGCATCGGAATGGACACCAGAGGATTTGGTAATTCAGATAAACCTTGGAGTGGATACTCTTATAATAGATTGGCAGACGATGTAAGAGGCGTGGTTGAAATCCTTAAATTGAAAAATTTTACATTGGGTGGACATTCTATGGGTGGGGCAACTGCCATTCGCTACATGGCCCGCCATAAAGGGTATGGGGTATCAAGACTTGCTCTTTTTGGTGCAGCTGCTCCTAGCTTAACTATACGTCCAGATTTTCCATATGGATTGCCTAAAGAAGATGTTACTAAACTTATTAATGGAGCATATAATGACCGTCCTCAAATGTTACGAGATTTTGGAAATACGTTTTTATTTCAGTACGCTACTCAGCCACTTACAGATTGGTTCTTCCAATTAGGGCTAGAGGCAGCTGGCTGTGCTACTGCGGATTGTGCAACCACGTTTAGAGATGAAACTTTATTTTCTGATTTAGGGAAAATATATGTACCAACCTTAATTCTTCATGGTATTCATGATAAAGTTTGTCTATTTCAATTAGCTGAAGTAATGAAACAAGGAATTAAAAACTCCAAGCTTGTGCCATTTAAATATAGTGGCCACGGATTATTCTGGGAAGAACATGATAAGTTTAATAAGGAATTAATGCAATTTATTGAAGAATAAAGTTTAAAATTTAAAAGAGAAACATAAATTTAAAAAGGCTTTAGGATAATCCTAGCGCCTTTTTAATTAGATTAATCTTACAAGTATATATTTTTTTTTATAAACTACTTCAAAACTTTTAAAATAATAAAAGGCAAAAATTTCTTCTCACTCTTTTTAAAATTGGTATGCCTATCATTTTAATTCAAATAAAAATAATTTATTAACTGATAAATTATCACAAACAAAGCAAGTTGCATAGAATACTTGAGTAGCATCTTATACTAAATTAAGAAGCTAGACTTGAACTTATTAAGAAAGTTGGTAGTAAATGAGTTTAAATAGTAGAATATCCAAACTTGAATTATTAACAATAAAAAAAAATAAGGAATTACCATATAACTTTTCAATATTATCACATGAAGAATTAAAATACATGGTAGCAATACCAATAAATCAATGGCAAAATAATAAAAAATGTATTGAAATATTTAATAAATTATTTATAAATAGTATGACATCCGAAGAAATAAATCAAGAATTAATAAAATATCAATAATATTATAGGTTATGAGTATAAAAGCTTATAGCCTTATTAAGTTTAACTACTTTAGTATTTTTTTATATTATAATAAATATATTCATAAAAATAAGTTTACTATAAAAGAAGATATACCACAATTGATATATCTTGTAAAATTCCTTTAAAACCTTCATATTAAATTCCTTAATAATCTTTTAATATTTATTTTACTCATATAGAATATCAGTCTTAGAAAGTTCCAGCTTTATAGCATTTTCATTATAAAGCTGATTTAAAATGAGCCAAGCGTCATATCCATTTTTTAATATATCTGCATATCTCATAGTACACATATATGGATCATATACTAAAACTCGCCTACTGATGCTCGCAATGTACCTAATCCACTCATGGTGAGTTTCAATCTGGGCCTTTCCTTTTTTCCAATTTATGTTGAATCCTTCACCATCTATCTTTCCTGCTATCACTTATAATCACCCTTTTCATATATTTTTATATATTTTTTTATATAAAAATTTAATGTATATATAATACATTTTTGTTTTATTTTGTTTAATTATACCATATTTATAAAAAAAAATATTCCATTATATAAAAATTAATTAAACATTTAAAACAATAGGGAGAATATGATATATTTTTACTTTATTGAGAATAAAAATAACTGAATAAAATTATTCTATTCAGCCACAGTAAACTACCACCACTTATACATGTGGATGGCTTCCGTTAATCCTTACCAACCTACAAATTGAAGTAGGAAATTATTTTACAGTAAATCAGTTTCCGAGGCTATGGATTTTTTAAGAGGTAAATCCTTCCCGTAATTCCTACGGTACTGTTATCTTACAAATAACTTTTGAAAACATATAGCTATATTATAACATTCTAAATTTACCATATATAATGATAAATTTACTATCCTTACATCTTATCTAAGATGTAAGGATAATCCCGCATAAAAAAAGTTAAATTTATTAACATTATTTAATATTTAATTTATATTTTTTATTTATTTCAAATTTATTAAACTATATGCAAAAGAAAATTCATTCTTCTTATATATTTTTGTCCAATTGATTCCATCTTTTTTATAATCTAAGATTAGAAAATCATCATCTTTTTTTGTTACTGTTGTTAAATTTTGTGTATTAGGGCCTCTTTCAAATCGAAATTTATTTAAACAGTATTCTATGTTTATTTCTTGACTATCATTACTATAATTATATTTTATTTTTCTCATTTTTGAAACCTCCTTTCAAATATTTTTTATTAGTTCCATTGTTTTCTCAGTTTTACTATTCTTCATTAAAACTTCTGAGCAAACTTCCTTCTAATTTTTATATATGTAGTATGTATTACGTTAATGCACTATAATAAATAAAAAAAATTGAATTTGATATTTCAATTTTCTAAACAAAATATGAAATGATAAAACAATATCTTTTTGCTAATAATAAAACGTATTCTAATATATTACAATTTAATTTAGGGAGGTATATTATATGAGTGAAAAGGCTTATTTAAATAATTATCAACAAATATTAAACGAGGTTACAGAGTTTAATAAAATTACAAGTAAAGAACCTTTTGAGGTAGATAAAGAAAATATTACTAAACAAGAAAAGGTTAAAGATTACTTTGAAGTGGAAGTAACTAGAGGCGATATAGTATTGCATATTAATGGCTTCATCAAACATGGTTCTAATAAATATGAAACTGTAGGAATAAGAATAGTAAAAATAAATGGAGAAAACTTTGAGTCAGTATATCCTTCAACTAATATAAAAATCGATGCTGCTGAAGGTACAGAAGAAAATTTAAAAGAAGCTTTGACAATAGCAAATAAAATTTAATAAATAAAATTAAAATTATATTTACTAATCCCCAAAAATATAAAGAAAAATTATCGATTCTGTATTTTAAAAAGAACATGATGATTGTAAAAGACTCTTTACCACTTGAGTCAAAAAGCTTACAATATTTAAATCGTTTAAAAATAATAACTTGTCATCAAATTAGTGAGAATAATCCTCAATTCTTAGAATAATTACTTTAACATTGTTGAAGTAGAAACAAAAGTATAATATAATATTGTTAATGCAGGTTCATTTCCGGTATTTGAAACTAAGCAAAAAAAAAGAACAATGAGAAATATGATGCAAATTCAATTAAGGGGAGTTAGCAAGAGTAGTCTTTTATTATTTTTTATTATATCAATACTACTCTTAAACATATCGTAATTGCCAATTAAATTGTAGAAATCAACTTAATTTTACCTTTCTATTTTATAACCTTTTGTGTACTTACTAATATCTATGTATCTTTTCTTTTAATTGGATTTTAAATGTGTCTATATATTAATATTTAGTATTAAAACTCCCTCTATCTATTGCAATTGCAATGTTTATAGTACTATCTATATTTATGTATTTTAACTGTTTTAACTATGTTTTAACTATGTTTTAACTCTGTTTTAACTGTGTTTTAACTGTGTTTTAACTGTGTTTTAACTTCTTCATTATTCATTTTAGATTTCCATGTCTTCAATAATTTGTAAAGTTTTAATACAACTAAATTAATAACTATGATCTTTATGCTCAATTACTTTAATTTTTCTATATTACTTCATTACTGTTTAAATTACTTAATTGCTCATAAACTTCTACTAAGTACATAGTTCTATTAAAACCTATCATATTTATTATGTTCTTACATAGCATTTCCTCTTCCACTTCTACTAGTTCTCCTTCAATTAATTTTAAAAGCTTATCTTTTCCAATATCTCCTTTTAAAATTATTTCAAATGCTTCAGCTAGTTGTATTGGATTATCATAACTATTTAGGCATTCTAGTAATATTTGAATTGCTTCATCTTTATTAATTTTGTCTTTTACTATAATCTTTTCTTTGAATTTTGATTCCTCTACTTCATTTACCATATATTTTATTTCCTTTATTGAGTACGTACCAACTAATTCTAGTACTTTTGTAAATAGTTCTTTCATTCTTTCATTTTCATTTTCCATATATTATCCTCCTATTTGCATAATTCTTTAATAGAAAAATATTTATGATGATATGTATTACACATTCTACAATTTCAATATAGTTCCTGCATTATATCAAAATAATTAAATAATTTTAAAAATTAAATCTTTAAGCTATTTTGTTGTAATTAATATTAGTGACCTTATGATTTTTTATTTATATGATTTTGTATTTTTATACTTATTTAATTTTATACTTATTTAACTTTTTATATTTATTTCTAAATGTTCTCCTATGTTTAATAAAAATTAAATTCTAATAATTACTAATTAATGTAAAATATTATATTGAATTTTAAAAATAATCAACAACTTATTACAAACCCAACAACTTATTCTCTAGATCATCAAAATCATATGTTCTTTGTGGGTAATCATTGAATAAACCAGTTTGAATATTCTCTTGTGGTTTATTGAACCCTTTTACAAGCTTACGCATATAACCAACTATATTATCAATTTTATCCTTATTTAATAAATACTCATAGCATTGTTTTATTAACTCTAAATTATTTTTGGCATCTTTCAATATGTAACTGGCTTCTAGTTGTGTAATATTATGTTTTGTAAATATTACTTGGACTTCTTTTATATCCAAAGAGGAGATAGATTCTTCAGTAGCTGCTACTTCTGATGAAGCTAATCCAATTGTTATTTCATTCAGGGCTTTATTTTCTTTTATGTAAAACTTAATGCTTGTAACTTTCCTACCTGTTTTTATCTCTCTAAAATCAAAAGATATATCAGTTTTATTCTTTAATTCCTTTTGGGCCTGTATTATAACTTTATTTTTAAAATCTGCATAAACTTTTAAATAATTTGCATTAGCGCTCACCATATTTTTAAGTTCTTCAAGTTCAATTTCAATACATTTCTTATATAAATTGCTTCTTAGTATTTCATATAATCTTATTGAGTACTTACTCTTTAAACTTAATATATTATCTAATTTATAGGTTGTATAAAATTCTTTTAAACCTAACATGTAGGGCTTTAAATTTGAATCAAACTTTAAAATTACTTTTCCTTCTCCAGTTTTATATCTTGCACTACTTAGCCATGATAATTGTATTATATCTTTATCTTCTTTTATTTCGAACACCTTTTTCATAAGCTCCTTGGTTATCTTAGGAACTTCAGTATATTTAGTTTGGGTTTTTAAACCTAATAATTTTATAAAGTCTTTTATTTTAAATTCATATTCTTTAAACTCTGTATCTTGGGGTTGTACCATACTAGCCAATGTTAATATTATCTTTTGTTCAAATACTGATAAATCATAATCACAATTTATTAATTTATTGCTTTTGGTTACTATATACTTTTCTTCCATACTTTCACCCCTTAAATATATGATACTGAAATATTTATATATGTCAATACTCTATGCAATAACATAGTTAACTACGAAAAAGACATAGTTAGCTACGGAAAAGACATAGTTTACTACGGAAAAGACATATTAGATTATATTTTAACTACGAAAAAGACATAGTTAGCTACGGAAAAGACATATTAAACTTTTGAACATATTGATATGACTGACCTAGAGGTACCTCCTAAACATATAAACAAAAGATTGTTAATCAATCTTAAACAACAACAAGGGAAATAATCACAGGGTAAATTGTTGTTGTCCTCAAGTACGAATTCATTAGTTTCTATAAATAATCATTTATAAGGTTTTACCCTTTATGCTCAATTGTGCTTAATAAAATTTTGGCTTTCTCATTCCAAACCTAATAACTTCTTTTCTAAATCATCAAAATCATAGATTCTTTGCTCATAATCATTAAATGAATCTTTCTTACTTTCCATCTGTGGTTTATTGAATCCTTTTACTAGTTTTCTTATGTATCCAACAACATTATTAATATTTTTATTACTGGCATATTCGTAACATTGTTTAATTAAATCAAGGTTACCATTACTATCTTTTAATATATAAATTGCTTCAAGTTCTGTTATATTATGTTTTGTGAATATTGTTTGGACTTCTTTTATATCCAAAGAGGGGATGGATTCTTCTGTAGCTGCTACTTCTGATGAAGCTAATCCAATTGTTATTTCATTCAGGGCTTTATTTTCTTTTATATAAAATTTAATGCTTGTAACTTTCCTACCTGTTTTTATTTCTGTAAAATCAAAAGATATATCAGTTTTATTCTTTAATTCCTTTTGGGCCTGTATTATAACTTTATTTTTAACATTTTGATAAACATTATATGATTTTTCATTAGCATATAACATTTTTTTTAATTCTTCAATCTCAATTTCAATACATTTTTTATATAAATTACTTTTTAATATTTCATAAAGTCTTATTGAGTATTTACTCTTTAAACTTAATATATTAACTAACTTATAGCTTGTATAAAATTCTTGTAAACCTAACATGTAAGTTTTTAATTTCGGACTAAATTCGAGTTCTATGGTTCCTGTTCCTTTTTCATATTCGGCACTTGATAACCATGCTAATTGAAGTATTTTATTTTCTTGTTTTAGTTCAAAAACTTTCTGCATGAGTACTTTTGTTATCTTAGGTATTTCGACATACTTACTTTTATCCTTTACATTCAATAACTCCATAAATTCATTAATTTTAAAAATATATGGTTTAAAATCTGTATCTTGTGGCTGTACCATACTTGCCAAAGTTAAAATAATTTTTTGCTCCTGTAAACTTAAATCATAATTACAAGCAATTAATTTATTACTTTTAGTTACAATATAATCTTTATCCACATAACCACCCCAGGAATATAATACCATATTAATAATACTAATACAACGTTTAAGCATTATCATTATTTAGGTATGAAAAAGTATTAGTTAGGTATGTAAAAGTATTATTAGATTTATTTTTAGGTATGAAAAAGTATTATTTAGGTATGTAAAAGTATTATTAGATTTCTAGACCCATTACTATGTAAGACTTTGAAGTGCTCCCTAAACATATAAACAAAAGATTGTTAAACAATCTTAAACAACAACAAGAAAAATAACTACGGGAAGTATTGTTGTTGTCTTAAACTTATTTGAAATTATAATACACTGTTTATAGAAAAGATTTCTTATTAGTAAATAGCAATATTTTATTTTTTGCCAATAAAATTTAATTCTAAGTTTCAAACCAAAGAAATTGTATTTTTATACAATTTTAACATTTATTATATTATTTCTTAGTTTTAGTATAATGTTTTCAAATTATTCTACATTATTTTTTAAATTGCTTTAGTAATGTATTAATAATTGCTCTATTAAGGTCTATATTTGCTATATCCTCTACAGTTTGCATATCTAATGGGTTAATTCTCATCTTTAGCACTTAAGTCCTCTGTGTTAATTTCTAAACCATTTTAAAGTCTTAGTATAAATATATTCTGAAAAATAATTCATGACGGGAATTATTTTCCCATCATGAATTATATTGTTTTAACGCTATATTCATTCCAAGTACAAGTTTCTGTTCCATCTTCGGTTTCAAAGTCAATTACATCCCATGTTATACGATACATATTTCCTTCATTGTCTATTGCAAGTGCTGTGTAATTATTTTCAAGACCATATATATCACTTGGATAAGCCTCTTGAATTAACCATAATGTATTTCCTTCATATTTGTATGTTCCTTGTTCTTTTTCTAATTTCTCTAAATCAAATTCTTTTCCTAAATTTTTTACATAAATTTTATTTTTTGCAATTTCTTCTGTATAAATCACATATAATTCATTTCCTTCTCTTTCCCAATTATAATGATCATCAAAATCTATTCTCTCAAGTTCTTTTATTTCTTCATCTGTTAATACTATAGTTGTTCTTACATTTTTAGTTCCTATGATATTCTGTTTCATTGCTTTTAATTCAATTTCTTCTGCTATTCTGCTCATTAAAATATTCATTTTTGATACTCCTTTACATTTTATTTTAAATTTATTTTTGTATATACAAAAGAAATCTTATTTTTAAATTTTTTAATTTCTATATTTATCTATGTAATTTATTCATTCTTATATTTTATAATTTATAAATTAAATATTTAAACTTTCACTTTTTACAAATATATTAGAATATACTTGTAATTCTCTATATTAATAAAAAATCCTTTGAAAAACAAAAAAAGATGAGATTTAATCTCACCATAAATAATTTCATGAAGTTTATATTTGATATATTGTAAAAATATTTATAATTTATCAAATATTGTATAAAAATTCAACTGCTAACTTTTCTAATAAATCCGATAGCGCAATTCTTTTTCTAATACAATAAATTTGTAATTCCTGTTTAATAACTGAATCAAGTGTTATATTAGCTTTAACTCGGCCTGGTTTTGTTGGTCTGCCTGTCGTTTTTATTTCTTTTGTTATTTCTTTTGTTATTTCAATGTCATCATGCGTTTTTATACATTCTATTATGTCTGTAGATTGATTTTCATGTATAGATGTGTTTAGGTTATTAGCAAACTTTTCATTGTTTTGTGTTTTCTCAGATTCATTAAATAATGTTTCTTGTCCCTCAATCTGTTCTAGTATATATTGTTTGTTAATTTTATCGAATACATAACCATGATTTATAATTTTAGCTGATATACTTTTACTTATACCTATATCTTTGCAAATTATTGATAAACTCTGTCCTTCTGCCATTAACTTATTTATGTATTCAACTTGGCCATTGAGATTTAATTTTAAAAATTCTTCTTTAGTCATTTACTCTTAACCTCGCTTTCATGCCTGGATACAATGCAGGGTATTGTAGTTTTCTATTATAGAAGTAATAGCCTTTGTTTGTATTATGCTCAACCCTTCCAATTTTCCAGCCTTTTTCATTATCGTATATTTCTAAACTACTTCCACAACCTAAAGGATAACTACTGCTTCCATTTGTATATTCTATTTTAAATTTTCCATTATTGCTCTCTGTTAAACAACCTTCTTTTGCAGGTCTTGAATAATATTCTATCCCGTACTGTGTTTTTTCAAGTTCTTCAATTAATTCGTCTAATGAATTACTCACTGCCGCATTTTCTAAGCCTTTACAATCTGCATTATTATAAATCTTTTGAAGATCTATTTTAACATTTATAATGAGGTCCAAAGCCTCAATATATTTATGATCCATTATTTAACCTCCTATTATATTTTTATATTACTATATTTCTTTATTTTATTACATTAATACTTTATTATCAATATATTTTTATACTTATATAAGTATAAAAGAGAACATCTTAAAATATATGTAAATTTATAATAAATTTCTTTTGACCCCAGTATTTTGTTAGGTTTTTCGCCTTATGCATAATTTAGTATATTTTTGTATGTTTTTTGTATGTATTCCATATTTTATTTCGAGCTTTCAGTTTTTAATTAAATATTATTTTTTTTACTTTATATTCAGGATATTTTGAAAATATTGTTGAAAATTGTATAACAATTATTATCAAGTTCAACATAATATTCAAAAAACTACCATGTTTTGTGATATAATAAAATAAATGGAAGTGATAAAATTTATGATAATATTAAAGATAAAATTAAATATAGAAAAGAAAAAGCTTAATAGAATGATAGCAAATAATGATAGTGATTTAATTAATGATTTAATACTTCAGCAAAGTAAAAAAGTGGACAGACTCATATTATGCTATATTAAATTTACAGAATTAAAGGAGCATTCCATTTTATCAACAATAAAATTATTAAATAATGCTGTTTAATGTATGAATTACTCTATTCACATTGTGGATGGGTAATGCTCGTATAAACTTGGGTTCAACTAATAATTAAAGTGATATTATTTTAATTGAAAATTAAGATAAAGTAATTAGAAAAGTAAGGGTAGAAAGACACAAGTATAATAACCCCATACTAGTTATAACAAGAGTTATAAAAATCTAATATGTTTTTCACATATATATATTATTAAAAATTTTGATTTTTTTAACTTTATCCTTTAATTATTTTATATCCACTAACACCCTTTAGAAATTCTATTTGGTCACCTATTTCAACATTATTAGGGAATTCTTCACAATTAAGAATTACTAATTTATATCCAATTAAAACTTTTACAAAATGTAAAATACTATTTTTATAAGAAAAATCAACTACGGTTCCAATCATAATTTGTATCCTTCTTCCATAAAATGAATTCTGTATAAATTAGATATTTTATTTTTAATGTCATCACTATATTTAATTACTTTCATTTTTAAATCTCCTTTAATTAATTTAATAACCTAATTATTATCTCAATATTTTATATATTTTGGTAATTTTACAAAGTATATAAATACCCTTTAAAAAAAAGAAAGCCTACTTTTTTCTGTAGACCCCCTATCCTTGTCAAAACAAAATAAATTTAAATATTTAGAAGTATACTTTAATTATTTAAATTTATCTTTATAAATATTTAGCTTAATGATTCAAGAATAAGGTTTAAATTTAATTATTGAATAATCTTTTAAATAATCCCTTTTGTGGCTCTTTGCATTCTTCCACTTGATCTTTAATATTTAACAGTTTATCATCTAGATCTTGAAAGCGTTCTTCCAGTTGCTTAATTTCATGTAGTACCTGGTTATTTTTATTTAATTCCTGCTCTTGTTTTAATCGTTCATTTAATTCATTTAATTGTATATTTTTTTCCTTTAATTGTTCAGTTAAGGTCTTAATTATGTCTATATTTATATTTATTATATCATCATCAACGTTCATATTCTGTGATTCTTCTGTTTCTTCTGTGCATACCTCTAATTCTTCTTTTTCAAAATTTTTTGAATTATAATCATTTAAATTCAATCTATCTTTAATTAAGTTAAAACCTATTTCATCAATATAGGCAATACCTTGTTTTTTGATTATATGATTTTGTAATTCCTTTAATTTTAATTTTTTATAAATATTTTGCTTACTTATTCCAATTGATTCTGACACTTGCATAACTGTATAAAGCATTGTCCTATACCTCACTTTAAATATATTTTAACATATTTTAACATTTAATACATTTAATACATTCGATAAACTAATTCAATAATCCTTTAAAATAATAATTTAAATTAATAATTATGTAAAATATTTATAAAAATGCAAATTAAAATTATAAGAGGTAGGCTGTCAGCACATTTTTATTTAAATTTAATTATATATAATTTAATTTGTACGATAATATAATCATATGAAAGGGTGTTTATGACGGATGAAGTAATTATGGATTTAGATGAAACAAAATTTAAAATCTGTATTATTAAACTGAGAGACGTTTTAAATGAAATGTGTTTTATAATTGATGAGTCTGAATTAAGTGTAGAGAGTTTAACTGTTAGTCATAAGTTGGATCAACTTTTAGTTGAATACATGAACCTGAAAAATAAATATAGAGACTTAAACATAGCCTTCTTTTTAAATAATCTTAGTAATAATCCTTCTTGTGGATTCTTATGTAATTCTATTTTGTTTTTTAAATGAGTTAATAATCTTATATCATTGTTCTTTTTTTATATGTTGCTTGATTATTATCAATAAGTTTATGTAATTCATGTATTTGATTAGCTTTCTCCTTTAACTGATCAATTAAGGTTTTAATTAGTTCTTTATTCATGTTCACTATATAATCAATATTTTCATCTTGTGTAGTTTTCATTTTTTCTGTAAATTCCTGTAAATTTTCTTGTTTAAAACTATCTTTAATTAAATTAAAACCTATGTCGTCAATATAGATAACGTCTTTTTTTTTGATTATATGACCCTCTAATTCTTTTAATTTTAATTTTTCATATATACTTACTTTACTTAAATTAATTAAATTACTAATCTCTATAATAGTATAAAGCATATTTATGCACCACCTTAACCTGTTTTAACGTTTAATATAATTCTATAAATAAGTTTAAAACCCTTTAAATATTTACAGAATATATATAATTTGTAAATTAAGGTATGAATACTTTATATTTTGAATAGTTTTTGTAATAATCCTTTTTTTGGTTCTTTAATATCCATCTGTTCTTTAATATCTATTAATTTATCATCCAAATATTGAAAATGCTCTTCCAACAATAATATATCCTTTTGTGACTTTTCTTTTAACAAAACTTGGTTATTTTCTATAAGCTTATGCAATCCTGCTATTTGTATATCTTTTTCTTCCATTTGTTTATCTTTTTGACGTATTTGCTCTAGTAAAGCTTTAATTAACTCTTTATTTAAGTTTAATAAATCCTCATCAAGTATTATATTATCATCACTTTGGGATTCTATTGGTGTATTTGTATTATTAGTATCAGTAAATTTATTAGTAAACTTTATACCATCTTTAATCATGTTTACTAAATCATCATCAATCATGGCTTGTCCTTGTTTCTTTACTATTTTAGCCTTATACTCTTTTAACTTAAGTTTATTATAAATAGTAACCTTACTTACTTTTAATTTATTTGATACTTGTTGTACTGTATAGAGCATAGCTTTGTACCTCACTTCAATGAGTTTATTTTACTTTACTAGAATTCCATAAAAGTTTATTAAACCCTTTAAAACAATAAAAAAAGTTGTGAGAACTTACTCTTTTTTACTTTATACTTTAATTAATTATAATATATTTTTATAGTTAATTGATTTTCTAAAATTCAAATAATATTTTTTATATACTTTAAACAGTATAAATAATCTTATATCCACTAACTCCTCTTAAAAATTCTAGTTGGTCACCTATTTGTACATTATTGGGAAATTTTTCACAGTTAATAATTACTAATGCCTTTCCACTTAACACTTTAATAAAATGGAAAATGTTATTTGATGTAGAATAATCAACTACTGTTCCTATCATTATTTTCCTCCTTTATTTAAATATTATTGCACTATTTTATATTCACTGTACTAATATGTTTCCGTGACAATAAACTGATGGGTATGTTTTTATAATAATTCCATAATCAAAGAATTTAATTCTTCCATCGATAATGTGTATAAGTCAATTTTTCCATATTCTGTTATAAGATCACCATTTTCAATATTTACAATAGTACCTAAGCAAGAAATTTTTTTGCCTTCTAATTTATTTACATATTTTTGAGCTTTTTCGATTTTTAGTAATCTTCTATTAATTTTAAACCCCCCCTTAGCATTAACTCCCTTATGGGAGTAGTTTTAATATCTAATAATTTTATTGTATTATCAAGAAAAGTCTTAATAAATCATCATAAACATTTGTAGTTGTTTCTTTCTGTAGTGCTATATGTGTATTATTGTTGTTTCAATTCACTTTAATAAAAAACTGAACAGTAAAATTCTATTCAGTTACGCTGTTATTTAATTTTATCCTCTAATGTAACCCTTTTTCTTCTTGAAATTTTTTGATTTCTAGTCTTAAAGATTTTATTTCTTCGTCCTTGGTATATTGCTTTTCTACATTTATCTTTGATAATAAATAATCATCAATTTTTTTAATTTCAATGTCGCATAATATATATATTTTCATTCTAATACAACTTTCTCTTAATGCTTCAATGTCTAGATGTTTATATATTTTTGATGTTTGTCTTAAATGTTCTTCATAATCGTAGTTATTAGCTTCATTTTCAATTTCGACTACGCTTTTAAAAATATTTGAAACTCCTTTTAAATATCTTGTTATAAATATATAAGCTAACTCAATAACTTTGTCGAGTGAATCACCTTTAAATACCTTATACTCTACTGTATTATCAAATCTATGACCATGGATAGTTAAATATATTTCATTATCTTGTCGAATTTCTATGTTATAACCTGCTTGCAAAATATCTTCAAGTATATTCATTATTTCCCTCCTTCTTTTAAATATTTTTATAGCTACTTCCAATATATATATACTATGTGGCATGTATTGTGTTAATGCGTCATAATAAAAAAAAGGGTAAAAATTACATATTACTTTTTTCTTTCTAAGATTAAATAAAATTTTATTAGTAACTATTATAAAACACCTTACTATAATCAAGGTATACACCTCATCTAATAAAAAATATGAAGAAGGTATTTATTTACCTTCTTCATATTTTTTAATTAACTTATAAAATGTATTTCTTTTAAGTCCTAATATAGCCATTGCGTTTGTTCCTGTTAATTGTCTATTCTTATACTTATTATACAATTGAATCCAATTAGTAGGGTAATCTATTTTTTTTCGTCCCTTATAGGCTCCTTTATGCTTTGCAATTGAAATACCTTCACGTTGTCGCTCTAGCATGTTATCACGTTCAAAGGTGTTGATTGCGCCTATCATAGTTAACATTAACTTACCAGTAGCGGTTGAAGTATCAATATTCTCTTTGCTGCTTACTAAGTGTATACCCTTATTTTGTAATTGCTCAACTATATTTAATAGATCTTTGGTGCTACGTGCTAACCTATCTAAACTATGTATATATATTGTGTCATCTTCTCTTGCAAACTCTGTTATTTCTTTTAACTTAGGTCTATTAGTATCCTTAGCACTAACCTTTTCTATAAACCATTTATCAATATTATATTTCTTTAATCTTTCAACTTGCATAGCTTCATTCTGCTCTATAGTTGATACTCTTACATAAGCTATATTCATTTTATTACTTCCTTCCTTAACTTCTTATATATACAATATCAAATTGTTTGTTTAAAGTCTGTATTATCGTAAATAAATGTTTGTTAATAGTAAAAACAATGCTATACAAATATTTTTTTATATGTTTATTTAAACCGTTTGAACTATGCTCTAAACCAACATTATCTAAACCCCTAAGTCATTTGTCTAAAAGAAATGACTTTAAATATGGTGAAAATAATTTTCTCATCGCTCATTTTTAAGATCTTATATAAATAATGGAATATATAGTTATAGAGCCCTCTTATATACATTAAAATGTCGAAATAAACAACGAATAAAAAATATTAATTTCCTTATTTGCCAATTATTTGTGAAATTTTCAAATAATTTGTTTAAAATAAGAGGATTTACCAATATTATGTCGAATTATGTAATTAAGATATTAATTTAACATATAAAGGGGATTACAATTATGGATAAGCTTAAAATGAAAATAGTCATTGCCGATAACAACAAAGATTTTTGTAATATTCTTAATGAGTATCTATCATATCAAGAAGATATTGTTGTTACTGGTATTGCAAATGATGGAGTAGAGGCATTAAAATTAATTGAAGAAAAGAAACCTGATTTAGTATTGCTAGATATTATTATGCCTATTATGGGTGGTTTTGATGTTTTAGAGAGATTAAATGCAACATATTCATATCCTGCTCCTCGTATAATAGTTTTATCAGCAATTAATCAAAAAAAAATAATCAAAAAAGCTATATCACTTGGAGCTGATTATTATGTCGTTAAACCTTTTGAAATAGAAGTACTTATTGAAAAAATAAAGCAGATGTTAAATATCACTACATGTAGTGACAATATAAAAAAGCCAATTAATAATATTTATAAAACTAGTCAATTAGTTGCTATAATTGCGTGAATTACTACCTGAAGGGTGAATTTTATATATATCTATTTATTATTGTCTATATAAGTACAAAGGGACAAAATAATTATTATTCACTCTTCTTAGAAGTATTATTTGCAATAAATTTATTTAACCATTCCTTTGATTTTGGATTATTTATAAAATAGGTTTTCAATCTTTCTGAAATAGCTATATTATCAATTCCTATACTGTCCATAATAGCACCTATTTGAATTAGCCTTCAAGTTCTTTTTTTCTATTTTTCCCTCTTGTCCTAACTTCAAGTTACTTTTTTTGAATTTCAAGTTTTTTTATTTTTTTTGCTAATCCTTGAATTTTTTCTTCGTCATTTTTAGTAGTCATAATTTTAAACCTCCTGAAAATATAATTCAACATTCTTAGTATATCACTTACACAAACTATCGTTTGTACGGCGGTCTGCCGACGGCTAAAAGAAATAAAAAAAAGATGGGACTGAAATTTAAATTTAATAAAATTTAAATAGAGTAAAGGATGTGTAGTCATGGCAATATACCATTTATCAGTTCAAGTAGTAAGCAGAGGACAAGGTAAATCTTGCATAGCAGCCGCTGCATATAGAGCAGGTGAAAAACTGCATGATGAAA
>Ga0187851_10001319_pt1 | contig 23838 bp, 20 predicted proteins | sample June2016WEW_6_10_FD_132997 | JGI IMG/M metagenome (GOLD analysis project Ga0187851, IMG submission 132997) | Peatland microbial communities from SPRUCE experiment site at the Marcell Experimental Forest, Minnesota, USA - June2016WEW_6_10 | ecosystem: Environmental > Terrestrial > Soil >...
AACGATATTGATCTTGCCGCCGCCGAAGTTGATGGCGGTGTTCTTGGCCAGAATCGTGATGCCCCGCTCGCGCTCCAGCTCGTTCGAGTCCATCACGCGTTCGGCCACCTGCTCGTTGGCGCGAAACGTGCCCGCCTGGCGCAGCATGGCATCGACAAGCGTGGTCTTCCCGTGGTCTACGTGGGCAATGATGGCGATATTGCGTATCGTCTGGCTCACAAGTGCGGTGTTCCTTTTTCCGGGTGCGGCCCCGTGGGCCCACGGGACGGTGAGGGAATGAAAAATCAGTTTGCCGCACTGCGCGGCTAATGTGATTTTATCAGCCGAGGCGTTTCGAGGCTCGAGCGTGTGGCGCTGATTCGGGCAGTTCCGCAAGTGCGGCGCGAAGGGTTACACTGCTGGAACCAATGAATACCTTTGCTCCTGACTCCTTGGATTCTGCGACGCAGCGCCTAAAATCGCGGTGTGCCTGTTTCGCTGCGCTGGTTTCGATTGCTCTTCTCGGGTTCGCCTGTTTTGGCAGTTCGCAAATCGTCAGCGCGCAATCGAAGCGCAATGCAGACCACTTGCTCATTTACTCGATCGATGTGGAGGGTGGTCAGGCAACACTTCTCGTTTGCCCCTCCGGCGGGTCGTTGCTGGTCGATACCGGATGGCCGGGCAACGGCGGTCGCGATGCCATGCGGATCGAGACTGCGATGCACGATGCCGGCATCGGGCGGATCGATCGCGTGTTGCTCACGCATTACCACGTGGATCACGCCGGCGGCGTGCCGGACCTACTGAAACGGGTCGACGTTGGCGAATTTCTCGATCACGGGCCGAATCGCGAAACCGATAACACGATCGGCACCGAAGCCGTTTACGAGGCCTATCTGAAGGCCATCGCAGGCCATCCGCATCGCGTGGTGCGTCCCGGCGACACAATTGCCGTTCCTGGCTTGAGCATCGTCGTACTCACGGCCGACGGCGAACACATTTCAACCGTTCTCGGGATTACGCCGGTGCCCAATTCTTACTGTGCATCCGAGCGTGCCTGGCCCGATGATCCGTCGGAAAACGCGCGTTCCGCGGGAATTCTCGTCTCCTTCGGCAAATTCAAGTTTCTCGACCTCGGCGATTTGACCGGCCAAAAAGAAGTGGCGCTGGTCTGCCCGAATGATCCCATCGGCACAGTCGATCTCTATCTGACGACGCATCACGGCCTGGATCAATCGAATTCTCGCCCGGTGGTGGATGCAGTCCATCCGCGCGTGGCCATCATGAACAATGGCGCGCATAAAGGCGGGTCGCCGCAGGCATGGCAAACGGTGCATGACAGTCCCGGTCTGATCGACCTGTGGCAATTGCACACCGCTGAGGGCTCCGACGCGGCCCACAACAGCCCTGACTGGCTGATTGCCAATCTCAAGGGCGATAGCGACGGTGCATATCTGAAGGTCGCCGCTTCGCGCGACGGCAGCTTTTCTGTCACCAACACTCGCACGGGTCAGACAAAAGATTATCCGCGTAATTAGATTTCTGTCGGGAGCGGTTGGGGCGCTAGTCGCGCGATAACAAGCTGCCCCACTCGGCGATCTGCAATCGCAGCCGCAAGCGGAATGAGATTCGACGACCGCCGTAAAATGGGCCGCCCTACGTCCTCGCGGAGGCGGAGATGCGAACGAAATTGTTTCCTCTGTGGTTTTGTCTCTGGCCGTGCTTCTTGGGCGTTTTTCTCCCTTACTGTACTTTCCCAGGCGGCCTCAAGCTATTGAATGTATTTTGGGAGGGTGTCTATGGCCTAGGGCTGTGGGGAGTTGACGAAGCCGCTGGTCTTTCGATTCAATCGCGACTTCTCTTCCTTGGAGTCCTCGTATGGCCTATTGCCATTTCGACGGTCCTATTTATCTTCGGCCGCAAGATACAGAAGATCAACCATCGCACGCTGCGGCCAGCAATGGTGCTCGGGCTAATCGCATCTACCTTCTTGGTCATAAATCTGGATAGGGCGCAGCAACCGCCATTCTCGAATCTGCCAACGTTCTACCGACTGTTTTTCATTGTTTGGTGAAGGCCGTCAGCTTGGAGGAACTTTCATGACACCCTCACGCCGAGGATTTCTTGCCGGACTCGCAAGCGCTGGCGCAATCGCCGCTGTGCCGCGCGCGGCTCACGCCGGTTTTGCTTGTACCTTTCGTCTCTCTGTGATTAACGATGAAATCTCCGACGATTTCGACCACGCGTGCTCGGTTGCCGCGAACGACTTTGGCCTGAGCTGGATCGAAATCCGAGGCATGTGGGGCAAGAACGCGACCGATCTGAATGCAGACGAGGTCGAACGCGCGCGGCAGATTCTCGAAAAATACAAGCTGCGCGTCACCGATATCGCTAGTCCGCTGTTCAAGGTGCACTGGCCTGGCGCGCCGGTTTCGAAAGAAGGGCCGCGCCGCGATGAGTTTCACGCTCACTCCGACTTCGATCGGCAGGATGCCGTGCTCCGGCGCTGCATCGATCTTTGCAAGGCCTTCCAGACCGATCGCATCCGCTGCTTCGATTTTTGGCGTCTCGACGATCCCAAGCCTTATCGTGCGGCGATCAACGACAAGCTGCGCCAGGCAGCGCGGATCTGCGCGCAGAACAATCTCATTCTCCTGCTCGAGAACGAGATGGCGTGCAACACCGGCAGCGGCAAAGAAGCAGCGGAGTTACTAGCGGAAGTTCGCGAACCCAACTTCATGCTTAACTGGGATCCGGGCAACTCGGCGACCTTCCCCGGCGACACGCCGTACCCGGACGATTACAACCTGCTGCCCGAGCATCGCATTGGCCACTGCCACTGCAAGGATACGATTCGCAAGCCCGACGGCAAGTTCGAGTGGGCGCCGGTGGGCGGCGGCATCATCGATTGGGTGGGCCAGTTTCGCGCATTCAGGCGCGACGACTATCACTACGCAGTGAGCCTGGAGACGCACTGGACGGGTGGGGGAACGCCCGAGGCCTCAAGTCGCGTGAGTATGAAGGGGCTGAAAGACGCGTTGGCCAAAGCCGGAATCAGTTGCTGAGGCGCCAGCCTGAGAAAATCGCACGCCGCGGATCCAGTGGCGTGCGCTGCTGTCGATTTACACATTCGCGGCTCCGCTTGCAGACCTCACCCAATCAAGTCGATCTCGACCTCACGCCGCCCGGCAACGAGTTCGGCATGCGCAGCTTCATCAGCTTGAATGGCGGCACGCCCCTCGTCAGCCCGGATGTCTATTTTGCTACGCGCATGCATTGGGCGGTCGATCTCATCATCGACAGGGACAAGGATAAGAACTCGCTCACGGCGCTCTTCGGCAGACCCGGCAGCGAGGTTTCTCAGCGGCGCTCTATCCAGCTTGTCGGACCACCCAATCTTTTCCCATCTTTCGCGATTCCGGACCAGTTGCCGTCGCCGGGCTCTTATACGAGAGCCATCTTCACCGAGGGGACCGAACCGGAGACGATCGACAAGATCGGCGTCTGCCCGAGTACCCCGTGAAGGATGCCATCCCAAACTCGCCGCGAGGTGGTTGAAAGAAGACCTCGAAACTGGTTCTTAAAATTCTCGAAAGAAAATCCCGCCCTCGGGTTGACAATACCCTATCGGGGTATGGTAAAAAGGATATCGGCGTAGGGTTTAGCCCGCGCAGGAGTTGCAAATCAGTTTATGAGCAACAAATCCGCACAAGAGCCCCCAAGTATGTGGAGTTCTTTCCTGTGCCGTGATGAGCGCTCAGGAAACCGCCCCTAGCCAAGCTATCGACGACTTCCTCACCGCTCTTCACGACATATGACCTGTGAATTGAGCGCGTGAGCCGCTGGAATTGATAGCCTGACTCACCCTCCCGAACCCACAGTCCATCGCACCAATTCGCTGGCCGGATTGCGCCTTTGCCCGTCCGGTCACGGGTTCGTACCCGGACTGTCCCGAGGAGGAACCATGATCAACAAGCTCCACGTGATCCGGAAAACCGTACGTCTGAGCTGCACCTGGGTGCCGACGGGCGACGCGAAGAGGCCGTTGGCTTGCATTTGGGCTGCAGCCCAGACCCCGCAAGCCCTCAACACTGCATCCCCCGCGGATGAAGCGGGGAGGATGTACCTGTGCGCGTAGCAGAACCTGAAACCCAGATCGCCGTAATGCCAATCGACGGCGTGCTGGTTCGGCGCTCCTGGCAGAAGCATCTGCTCACCTTCCTCATGGTCTTCGGCCCTGGCCTGATCGTGATGGAAGCGGACAACGATGCCGGCGCAGTCTCCACCTATATGCAGGCCGGCGGCCAGTACGGGCTGCATCTGCGGTGATATATGGCAACCATGCAGAGTTCATGCGCTCCCGAATATTTCCGAGTGATTCACCCGCTCGACGACGCGCCCGAGCAGAAATGCTCGACGGATGGGCTGGGCCACATCGCCATGACTCCCGCCGTCCGCATCTCCCTCACAGTGCTGCGCGCCTACCTGATCGCGATGACATTGATGCTCGGCTATCACGTGCTCGATCTGGCCGGTGTCTTGCACCGCCTGCAATAGCGGCTGCAAATGAACCGTGAACTCGCATATTCCGCGAGTCTGCGATCGCCAGGTGCATCGCCTTTTGAGGGTCGCTGAAAAGTTACTTCAAATACGCGTGCACCAGGTCGATCAAATCCTCGGCCAGTTCGGGCGCGATCTGCTCCTTGGCTCCATCGGCGAGGTGAAAGCGTATGTGTGTCTCGAGCACCTCGCCCATCAGTGCGTTCACACCCCCGCGCACTGCGGCAAGCAGCATCAGCTGGCCGCCGCAGTCTTCGTCCGATGCAAGGGAGCGCTCCACGGCGTCAAGCTGGCCCCGCACCTTTCTCAGCCGCTGCAGCAACTTCACTTTTTCCCGATCCTGGTGCGACATAGTAACCCTCCGCATTCACACGATCTTCATTTGACAATACCCACCCAGGGTATGGTATCTACGGAGAGGGGGTATCGCTGCCTTGCATCCATTCTATGCCGCGCCCGCAAATCCGGCGTCGGCGGCCCATTCCAATGCAGCAGCCGTTGAATCATGCGCCCGCCAATGCTCTCGCGCCGTACGGCTGCTCCAAGGGGGGCGCCGCAGAGCCGATAGGCACTTTGATCCCCTGTAGGCTGCTGCCCTGTTCTACAAATTGAAATAAACGCCTGCTAGTCTCACTCACTTGGGGCTCTCACGGACTCGGTAACGATGACCACGCGCGCTCTCATTCCGATACTTCTCCTGGCCGCTATTCCATTGGCCAGCGCGCAAGATCGTGCGAGATTGCCCGACGCGCCCACGCCGGCTTCGAGGATCGGCCCATTGCAATTCGCATTTGATGACGCCGGATCCGATGTGTCTTCGCAGCGGAGCTCAGAGTCAGAGCTGCCGGCAGCTCCGCCTGAAGCCGAAATGCTCACCATGTTTCCGCATTCCGAGACGGCTCCTTACTGGATCTCAGGTCAGGCCAACAGCATTTTTCAATCGCACGGGCATTTCCAGTCTCCCTATGAAGGCACTAACAGCCTCCGCGACATCTTCGAATACAAGGCGTCTGAGGTTGCCACTCTTTATCTGGGCTATCAATGGCACGCGAACACGCGCTTCAACACCGATCTCATCGTCGATTTTGAGAACGCCGGCGGACGTGGGATATCGCAGGCGCTGGGACTGGCCGGCGACACCAACCTCGACGTAGTGCGCAACCCCAACCTGAGCATCTCTCCGTATCTCGCCCGCGGCGAGATTCACCAGATTCTCGGCCTGACGGGCGACATGACCGATCAGGATCGCGGGCCATGGGCGCTAGCCACCAAGGTGCCTGCGCGCCGGTTTGAGGTGCGCCTTGGCAAGATGACCCTGCCCGACACCTTCGACGTCAACTCCGTCGGGACAGACAGCCATTTGCAATTCACCAACTGGACAGTCGATAACAACGGCGCGTGGGATTACGCGGCCGATACGCGTGGCTACACCGTCGGCGGCATCTTGGAATACGACGACAAAGTATGGTCGGCGCGCTATGGCATTGCTGCCATGCCCACGGTTGCCAATGGCATCAATCTCGTCTGGGACTTTAGGCGTGCCAACGGCCAGAACTGGGAGTTTGAGGTGCGCAAAGGGCTATTTGGTTGGCTGCTCGATCCCAAGCGGCAGGGTGCGGTGCGCGTGCTCGGCTATCTGAACCATGCCCACATGGGTGACTATCGCCAAGCAGTGGAGGAATATCTGGACGGCGAGGTCGCAACGCCCGATATCACGCTGAGCGAGAGATTCCGCAACGTGAAGTACGGGTTCGGACTAAACACCGAGCAGGAGGTCACCGACCATCTGCGGCTCTTCGGCCGTTTCGGCTGGAACGAGGATCAGCACGAATCCTTCGCCTATTCCGAAGTGGGCCAAACCGTCCTCTTCGGCGGCGATTACTCCGGCCACCAGTGGCACAGAACCAACGATAAGATCGGCGTCGCGTTTGTCAGCAACGCCATCAAGCGCGACCACCAGAACTATCTGCACTACGGCGGACTGGGTTTTCTGCTGGGTGACGGCGGCTTAACCTATGCGCGGGAAGATATTTTCGAGTGGTATTACAACGTCCATCTTTGGCGCGGATACTACATGATGGCCGGCGGCTCCGAGATCGATCATCCTGGCTATAACAAGGATCGCGGCCCGGTATACGTCTACACGGTGCGCGCGCACATCGACTTTTAACCGCGCCTGAAACCCGGGCGCTTTCACGGATTGGTGTGAATACTCGGTGCACCATGGCGCCAGGCGATGCGATAATCGTTTGTGCTTCGACTACCTGAATGGCTCCATTGGCTCATGGGGTTGCTGCTTCAGCCCTCGTCGGTCCTTATCGGAATTGCGCTCGCGGTTGGAGTGCTCCTGCTGTTTCTCGCTAGCACCGGACGCAGGGGGGCGAGGTAAACGTGCCGCCCCCAGCTGCGCTTGTGTCGCCACGGTTGTGTGGCCGCACTTTCCGCTGAAAATCGCCGTTTTCGACCGCGAGTTTGAGGGTGTTTTTGTTGATTCTGAATGAGTTAACATCGAAGAGTACGCTGGCTTTTTTCTGACTCGCCTACCTCCCCGGTCCCCAAGAGCAAGGGACCGGGGGCACCCTCAACCGGGGGCACGCCCTTAAGTGGCTAGGATTCTTCGTGGGGATCGGGGCCACCTGCCAACCGCAGATCCTTCGGCTTCGTTTGGGGCGAGGCGCGCCGAACTCCGCTCAGGATGGCAGCCGTATAAATGCAGGTCCTTCGACTCGTATTGGTGCAAAAAGTGCACCAAAACCCGCTCAGGATGACAGGTCATTCGCTCAGGATGACAGCGCGTGGGAGATTTGCGTGCGCCTCCGCCGCCCCTACGGGGCTTGGGTAGTTGTTTCGTTCTGTTCCCAGGACTTCGCCCTTGGGCTAACTTCCTCGCTCCCTCCAGGAGCGCACCCCTGCTGACCACCGGCTTTAGGGGATTTCGGCCGGCGGGGTTACTGTCGCCCAGCGCTCGGCAATCTTGTCGCCTTCAAACCGCCACTCGACGAAGCCGTGGAACTCCATCTTGCGCCCTGTCTTTGCGTTGGTGCCGAGCCAACGGTTCCGGCAGACAACGCGGTCACCTTCGGCAATCATCTCGTCGATGGCGATGTGCAGGTCAGGGAACAGCTGATACATCGTGCGCATCATCTCCTCGTCGCCAGCCACACCGGTGGGCTTGCCGCCGGGGCCATCGTGGTCGTAGAAGTCCGCGGTCATATTCTCGCGAATCACTTCGGCCTTGCGACGATTCACGAAGTCTTCAAAATGGCTGCGGACCTTCGACTTCATCTGATCGGGCGTCAAAGTTGTGGGCACTGCGCTTCCTCCCGGAGAGATTGCTGGCGATAAGAGTTGCGAGCAAATTCTTGAGATGCAAAATGTTCGTTAGAGAAAGCAACCTCTCCCCAGCCTCGCACATCTACCAACAGCCGCGGTCTGACCGGATTAGTGGCAAACGTGGCGCGTCGAAGCGAGCCGAGAATCCTGCCCGATGATGCAGAGTGGCCAGACAAACGAAGCCCGCTGATGCGCTCCCATTTTGGGCTAGGACATCAGCGGGCTTCAGATTGCTTAAGTTGGCCCTAGTTTCGCATTGACCGTTGGGCTCATGAATCACCAACTTGATGCGCCCCGGTACGACTTTCGAGGAAGTAATAAGTCGCAACTCTTTGACGGCAGCGGGGAGATGGCTGCCAAAGAGGCTCATTCGGAGGAGGCGAGGTGATTATTTGCCGGGGTTGTTCGCCGGCTTCTCGGGCAGCGCGTAAATCACTTCGCCGGGCTTGGCGTAGTGCAGCTTCTCGCGGGCTTCGCGCTCGATGGCCTCGGGATCGGATTTGAGCCGGTCGACCTGCTGGCGCATCTGGGAGTTCTCCTGCTCTAACTGCTCGATCTCCCGCTGCAAGGCGCGATCCTCAGCACGTTTCTGTTGCCACACCGACAATCCGTGCTGCCCGTGGATGACATGCCAGGTGAGCAGAAGGGCCAGAAGCACCGCAACCACAGTTCCTGCCGGGCGCCACCATTGATGGGCGTGCGCCATCAGCTTTTCGCGGAGGGAAAGAGGCTTTTTGGTTGCCAATTCGGATTGGAGACTCGGGTTGGTCATGGTTCGTTGATCGCTGGTGTAGTGATCCGAGGTTCCTAAATGCAGGTCCTTCGACTCCGATCGCTTACGCGATCTCCGCTCGGGATGACAGCCGTGTTTTGACTACGAACCTCAGATCGGGAACTAGCTCAACACAAACTTTTCGGCCGCGGCTCGCAGCGCCTGCATATCTTTCTCGTTGCGCGCTTCGGTGTAAGCCCTGACCACCGGCTCCGTTCCCGAGAGCCGGTAACAAACCCACGATCCGTCGTCCAAAATCAACTTGAGCCCGTCAGTCCTGACAACCTCGACGACCTTGCGCCCGCCTAGGTCCGAAGGATCGGCCGCCAACTTCTTAGTGAACGCGGCCTTCTGCTCGGCGGTCAAGTGGAAGTTCTCGCGAACCGGGTAATAGGAACCAACCTTGGCAAACAGCCTCTTCAATTGCTCGCCAATGCTCGTGCCGCGCGTGGCCACCATCTCGGTCACCAGCAGCCCGGCGATCACGCCGTCTTTCTCCGGCACGTGCCCGCGAATGGTCAACCCCGCCGATTCCTCGCCGCCGATGGCGATCTTATCTTCGTCAATCAACGCGCCGATGTATTTGAACCCGACCGGCGTCTCGTAAAGCGGAACCTTGTGGTGTTCGGCGAGTGCATTGATCAGGTTGGTGGTGGCCACGCTCTTGGCCACGCCGTTTTTCCAGCCGCGGGTCTCCACAAGGTAGTCGAACAGCAGCGCGATGATGTAATTCGGCTGGATGAACGTTCCATCGCCGTCCACCACGCCGAAGCGGTCGGCGTCGCCGTCGGTGGCAATGGCCAGCGCCGCGCCCATCTCTTTCATCTTCTTTCTGGCGTCGCCCAGCAATTCATCTGAAGGTTCCGGCGCATGGCCGCCGAACATGACATCGCGATAGTCGTGCACGGTTTCGACCTTCGTGCCGCTCTCGCGCAGAAGATCGGAGGTGTAGCCGCGCCCCGCGCCCCAGAACGGGTCGTAAACCACCTTGATGCCCGACTGGGCGATGGCTTTCAGATCCACCAACTCGGCGATCCGCTTCAAGAATGCCGGCTTGACATCGACTCGCTCAAAATTGTCAGCGCTTTCCAGCGGGCTGGGAACATCGTGGCCGCCTCCTTCACCTGCAATCTTCTCGATCGCCGCCTCAATCTGTTTCGTAGCTTCGGGCAATGCAGGCGCACCGTCGGGCGTGGAGTACTTGATGCCGTTGTACTCCGGCGGATTGTGCGACGCGGTGAAGTTGATCGAGCCTGAGGTCTTGAGAGTTCGCACCGCATACGCAATGGCCGGAGTGGGCGCAGCCTCGGGAATCACGATCGGCGTGACCCCTGCGCCGGCGAGCACTTTCGCGGCTTCAGCCACAAAGGTCTCGCCCAGGAACCGAGGATCGCGGCCGACAAGCACCCGGGGTCCCCGGGAAGCGGTCTTTGCTTCCTGGGGTGGGAGCACGCGGTGTGGCTGAGGCAGCGTCTTCACATAGGCGGCGATTCCCGCGGTGGCCAGCCGAATACTGGCCAGCGTGAACCCATCCGCCACAATTGCCCGCCAGCCCGAAGTGCCAAACTTGATCTCGATCGCCATGTCTTTCTCCGTTTGCGGTTCGATCCCTCGCCGCCACTGTCCATACTCCAACACCGCCGTCGGAACGGCAAGTCGGGCACGGCATCGGGTACTGCGCCGAAGGCGCGCAGCATTTCGGATGTTGTGCGCCGGGACGGATGAGGATACTCCTGGCCGTCCCAGCGGCAGATCCGAGCGGTTTTGGCGCCAAAGCCATTGGCGAGCGCAGACTGAAAGCACGCCGGCTTTTGCCGATAAGCCGTGCAGACGTGTCGGACCGCCGGCCCCGTTCGCGCTCACCTGTAACGGGCATTGGGATTTTTGCGCATCTGTTGATTCCGCGCCATGAAAGAGTTTTCCCATCCCGGCTCCGCCGACAAGCCCGACGCCGATCTCAATCAGGCATCCTTTGAGCTGCCCATTCGAGAGCCGCAGCCGGAAAGGAGAACGATGCGCAAGCGCCTGCTGTTTGTCGATGACGAGCGGATGGTTCTCGATGGCCTGAGACGCGCTCTCTGGTCGATGAGGAATGAGTGGGAGATGGTGTTTGTCTGCAATGGCGCCGCCGCCCTGGAAGCTCTCGATCGCGAGCCCTTCGACGCCATCATCAGCGACATGCGCATGCCATCAATGGACGGCGTGCAACTGCTGGAGCAGGTGAAAGAGCGCCACGGCGAATTGGTCAGGATCGTTCTTTCGGGTCAATCGAGCAAGGAGGTGGTGTTGCGCTCGGTTGTGCCCGCGCACCAGTTCCTGTCGAAGCCATGCAACCTTCAGGAGCTGAAAGACAGGCTCAACCAGGCCTTCGCCAGCCGCGATCTGCTGCGCAATCAGCCACTGGCGTCGATTGTCGCGCGCGTGCGCTCCATCCCCAGCCTGCCTGCGCTCTACAACGACCTGACTGCCGCTCTACGGTCAGAGAACACTTCGCTGGGGCAGATTGAGCAGATCATCTCCAAAGACGTGGGTATGGCCGCAAAGATTCTGCAGCTTGCCAACTCCGCTTTCATGGCTGCTCACGGCCGGGTGTCGAGCCTGCACGAGGCTCTGTCGCTGATCGGCGCTGAGACCGTCCGCAGTCTCACTCTCTCGATTCATGTGTTCTCGCAGTTCAATCGCAACCCTGTCACCGCGGCTTTTTTCCCGGCGATGTGGGACCATAGTGTTTCGGTAGCATCCCTCGCACATCGCATTGCTCTTTCAGAAACAAGAAACAAAGCGATTGCAGAGGATAGCTTCACCACCGGCCTGATTCATGACGCCGGCAAAATCGTTCTATTGGCCGAATTGCCAAACGATTACCGTCGCGTAATTCAAAATCTCGACGGCACTTCGCTGAGGTTTTGCGAAGCTGAAATGAAGTACCTTGGCTGCACGCATGAGCAAATCGGAGCCTACTTGATGAGCGTATGGGGGCTGCCGGCAGCGATCATCCAGGCCGTGGAGCTTCACCACCACCCCTCGGCAATCGGAGAGGCAAAGTTTTCTCCGCTTACGGCCGTACATTGCGCGGACGTCATCGCCAGCGGAGTGGATCAGGCTCTCGTGAACCGCGACGCGGAGCTCGATGAGCTGCATGCAGCGAAAGTGGGCGTCCTCGGTAAACAGGCGCAGTGGAGTGATTTTCATAAAGAGTATCTGCGCGCCCGGGTGGAAAACGGTCTCGTTGCAGAGCGGAGCCTGGTGAGCGCCTGATAGCTCGGCGAGCCGGCCGAACGGTGGCTCGTGCACAGCCGGCGCAGTCATGCTGCATTCGAACCGGGACCAGCCGGGGCCGCTTCTTGCAAGTCCTTTATTTGCTTTGAATTCCCGGGGCTTCCACTAGCATCGGCCGAAAAGCTCTTCCTCTAAGGCTCCTCACCCTCTATCCTCAAAACTCGAGGGCAACTTTGATGCTGCCGATTCCTGTTTGTCCCGAGCGAAGAATTGCTCTGGTGGCCGCCAGTCTGCTGGTTGTCGCGTTTTTTGCTCTTTCGCTACACGCCGCGCAGGCTCCCCAAGCGCCGACGAATCAACCCGCCCCCCCGCCTGGGCCGGCTCCGCAGGCCTCGCCGAGCATCGCCGCGCCGCCGCCGGGCGCGCCGACCTTGAAGGTCACTACGCGCGAGGTGCTGCTGGACGTGCTGGCGACCGACAAGACCGGCCGGCCTGTCGCTGGCCTCAAAGCCGCAAACTTTTCGTTGAGCGAAGAAGGCGAACCGCAGGTTATCCGCAGGGTCGACGAGCACCACGCCCTGTCCGCTTCCGACTTGGACAAGCTGGCTGCCACGCCGGCGCTGCCGCCCAACACTTTCACTAACTACACGCCGGTGCGCAATACTAATGCTTCCATCGTTCTTCTGCTCGACTCTATGGATTCGCCCCCAAGTGCGCAGATGGAGATGCGGGCGCAGCTCATCAACTATCTGAAGCACATGCAGCCGGGCCCTCCGGTCGCCATCTTCCAGCTCGATACCGAGATGCGGCTGATCCAGGGATTCACCTCAGACCCGAAGGTCCTGCTTGCCGCAGCCGAGAGCAAGCGCGATTCGGTGTCGATGACGCAGCCCACTGCGGCGCCGCGCTCTTACGGGGGCGATTCACAGTATCGCCGTGCACTCATGGAGAATCTTCGTGCCGGAATGCGGATGTTGGGCAGCTATCTGTCTGGATTTCCCGGCCGCAAGAACCTGATTTGGTTCACCGGCCAGGTGCCGATGACGGTCATGGGGATGGGCTTCGGCAATCCCTTCCGCGACGGCCTCACTGTCCGCAGCACCGGCGACGACCTTACCGACCTGACCGATGTGCTGACGGTGAGCCGCATTGCGGTGTATCCGGTGGACACGCGCGGATTGGGACTTGCTCCCGAGATCATGGGCGGACGGCGCGGCGGCATCAACCCCGGCTCACCCTTTGTGAGCCACGAAAATATGGATCGCGTCGCGGCACAGACAGGCGGCAAGGCCTACTACGACACCAACGATTTCACGCGCGTGATTACCGACGTGGTGAATTCCACATCGACTTACTACACCATTGCCTACTCGACCACCAACACCAAATGGAATGGCGAACTGCGCCACGTAAAGGTGACGGTCGACCAGCCCGAAGTTCAGTTGCAGCATAAACAGGGCTACTTCGCTTACAGCCTCGATAAGCGCGAAGAGAGAGGAATCGAAAATCTCGAGAAGCGCAGGGCAGAACAGGCAGCGCAGCAGCAAAGTGCTTCGCAACCGCAAAACGCAGGATCGCAGCTGGCCGGCGATGCGCAGAATCCGGCGCCGCCATCGGGCAGCAATGCGCAGAGCGCGGCCCAACCACCTGCGGCAGCGCCGGATGCGAATCAGTCCGCGGCCGACGAGGCTCTCGGCGCCGAGGTGCATCACTCGTCTTCCGGAGGCTTTAGTGCGGCCCTGGCCTTGGGAGCCGTTCCACCCACCGAGATTGTCTTTGCGGCAAGAATCGAAGCGGACCCGGCCGCGGAGAAACTGGGCAAAGATGCGCCCCTGCCGCCCGACAACTTCCTCAAACCAGAGTGGCAGCACAAGCCGTTTCGCAATTACACAATCTTGTTCGAGGCCGATGCCCACCGCATCAGCCTGACGCAGACGCCGGATGGCATTCGCCATGGAACCGTGGATTTTGTGGCTGTCGTCTATACAGGCGATGGCCAGGTCGTGAATGATCTGCAGCGGAAGGCAGCCTTCGATCTCACTCCAGACAAGTACCACGAGATTCTCGTCTCGGGCCTCCACCTCAAGCAGCAGATTGCCATCCCCGTGAAGGGCAACTTTTTTCTTCGCCTCGGAATTCACGATGAGAACGGCGACCAGGTCGGAGCTTTAGAAATCCCGATCGATCAGATCGCATTGAACCCGGCAAGCGGGCAGCACGGCCAGTAACCAATTACGGAGAGGCTCCATGCTCGAAGCTGCGTTATCGGTTCGCATCGTCATTACGACGGTTGTCAGCGAGGAAGAGGGCGCTCGCATGGGTCGGACGCTGGTTGAGGAACGGCTGGCTGCATGCGCAACCATTATTTCCGGCGCACAGTCCATCTATCGCTGGCAGGGTCAGATCGATTCATCAGCCGAAACGATCCTTCTCCTGAAGACAGAATCCGATCGGCTGGCCGCGCTCGATTCCCGCTTGCACGAGTTGCACAGCTATCAGACTCCCGAGTTGCTTGTGCTGACGGTCGATTCCGGCAGCCATGATTATCTCGCGTGGCTGCACGCAAGCCTGCACGAAAGCACTTAGAACTTCGAGCGAACTCCGCCAGTTCCAGCCCGGGGCATTTTCCATGCCGCGTGGTCTCAACCTGCGTCCTTCCCCAAATCTTTGCGGCACCAAAGTGCCTGATTCACCTGCTGATTCCGCAGGCTCGCGCCGGGTGCAGTGCTATCCTTGATGGGGTTTCCTCATGCGCTGGCTCATGATTTCGCTTCTCGTGTCACTGGGGGCGCTGCTCATTGCAGCCGCAGGCATGGCTCGTCACATCTGGCTGCAACGCGCTAAGCTCAGAAGGAAGCCTTCACCGGCCTTCGAGCCGGCTGACGAGTCCGAACTTGAACTAGAGCACTGAGTTTCTACATCGCCAAGTCTGAACAATGGGCTGAGGGCGCTCGACTGCGCGTTCGCCTCCAGACCCCATAACCACAAATAAAATTCGCAGTTTTGACTTCCGAAAGGATTTCCCCAGCCGTGAGTACCCAGCAGCCGGACGTCGCCAGTCCTCCCGTCCCGATGGAAATCTCCATCGCCCACAGTCCCGATTCCGACGATGCCTTCATGTTTTACGGTTTGGCCACGAACAAGATTCGCGTTCCGGGCTACCGCTTCACCCATAAGCTCTGTGACATCGAGACGCTCAATCGCCTCGCCCGTGAGGAGGCCGTCTACGATGTCACCGCCATCAGCTTTCATGCCTATCCATATCTCCAGCAGACCTATACGCTGATGGGCTGCGGCGGCAGCGTGGGCGAGGGCTACGGACCCATGGTCGTCTCCAGCCGCAAGTTAGCAGTTGAGGATTTGTGCAAGGTCAGGATTGCTGTGCCCGGCACGCTGACCACCGCCTATCTCGCGCTCAAAATCTTCAATCCCTCCGTCGAGACCGAAACCGTCGCCTTCGATCGCATCATTCCCGAGATTGTCGCCGGCAAATTCGACGCCGGCCTTATTATTCACGAAGGACAGCTCAACTATTCATCCAGCGGCCTCTTCAAAGTGATCGACCTGGGCGTGTGGTGGCGCGAAACCATGGGTCTGGTGCTGCCGCTGGGCGGCAATGCAATCCGCCGTTCGCTGGGGGCCGAAGTGCACGCGATCGTTTCCAAGGCTCTCCGCGATTCCATCGGTCATGGACTCGAGCACCGCGAGCAGGCGCTGGAATACGCGATGCAGTTTGCCCGCGACCTCGACTCAAGGCTGGCAAGCCGTTTCGTGAGCATGTACGTGAACGAGCGCACACTCGACTACGGCCCGGACGGGCGCGAGGCCATCCGCAGGCTACTCGATATGGGGTTCGAGCGCGGCATCATTCCCATCGCTCCGCAGGTGGATTTCGTCGACTGAGCCGCAGCTCTCAGCCGTCAGCTCTCAGCGTTCAGGCCTGGTCGCGCAGCTGCCAGTTCCAGACAGGATTCCTGGATCCGGGCCCATGAAGGCAAGAGAAGGGCTTTTCGTTGAAGGCTCAACTTCATTACCTTCGATGCCTCGAATTCAATCAACGGTCATTGCTGCAGTCTGAGAATTCCTGTTCCTTTCCTAAGTTTCTTCTAATCTGCGCCGATGGATCTCATGAGGGGATTCACACGGATGCCTCAGCTCACTCCACCTGCGTTCCTGCTGGCGTCGCCTGATCCAGCCCTGCTTTCCGCTCTCGAGCCACTCTTACGCGCAGCCGGCGCGCATGTCCAGGCCGCTCTCTCAGCACATGCAGCGTTGGCCGCGATCTTCGCGCCTCGTCCGCCTGACGCAGTGCTGCTCGACACCGGTCTTCCCGGCATGCCGGTCACGCGGTTTCTCGCTGCGGCGCGTTCACATGCCGCAGCGGTGCGGGTTCCCATCGTTCTGATCGCCGGCTCAGTGAACCGGGAATGGGCTGAGCTGCTGGCCGAGGGCGCTGTCAACGATCTGATTCTGCGCTCGGACGAGCCGGCCTACTGGCAGTTGCGCCTCGACATGATGCTGCGCCACCATCGCCTCGCCCTCGAACTTGACTCTCTGCGCGACATGGCGCTGCGCACCGCCCAGCTCGACCGCCTCACGGGCGTCTACAATCGCGAAACTCTCCTGGCCATGCTCTTCCGCGAAACCGATCGCGCGCAGCGCTTGGGCAGCCCCCTGTCGCTCGTTCTTTTCGACATCGACGACTTCGGCCATTGGAACTCGCGGCTTGGCGCCGATGCCTGCGATGAGCTGCTTTGCCAGACGGCGAGCCGTACGAGTTCGCTCTTGCGGAGCTACGACCAGCTTGGCCGTCCCGGCATGGACGAATTCCTGGTCGCATTGCCGTCGTGCGCCATCGCCAATGCCATGGCGTTTACCGAGCGGCTGCGGTCCGAGGTCTTTGCCGAGCCCTTCCATGTGGCGGGCGAATCGATTCGCCTCTCCGCGTGCTTTGGTATTGCCGCCAGCCATGGCCGCTCGCCAGTGGTGGTTTTGTGCGAGGCAGAGAGGGCCCTCGAATGGGCCAAAGCAGCTGGTCCAGAAACGATTCAGTGCTTCGGCAGCGTTCCACATCCCGATTCGTCGCCGGTCACCTTCTTTTCCAATGTTTCCGGCGACGATTTGCTCGCCTGGTAACCCAAAAGCCAGGCAGGAGCGCCCCAGGTCCTCGCCCAAAAGAGGACCTGGGGTGCGAACCCTAGCCACCAGCGATTGTCGAGGCTCTCTCTCCGGCGATCGTCAGGAACTCCTGAAAGACTTCGTTCGAGATCAGACGTCCCCTTGCCGTCAGCCGGACACGCTTGCCATCGAAGGTGAGCAGCCGGTCATCGACAAGCCGCTCCACAGTCTCCACCGCCGGTTCAACTACTTTCTCGCCAAACTCAAGCTTGAGCGCAGCGACGTCCACACCGGCATTCATCCGCAACCCCAGGAACCATGCCTCTTCGTGCTGCCGCTCGCGCGTGAAGCACGCTGTCTCAGTGATCGCCGGCCCCGACAAGTACCTCTTCAGGTCGTCGGTTGTTGTCGCGCGCAATATGGTCGAAACACCCAGCGGGGTGCGCCTCAGCATGGACGAGGCGTCGAGCCCCAGCCCCAGGTACGGCCTCCGCTGCCAATACCGGATGTTATGTCTCGATTCCAGTCCCAGACGAGAAAAATTGGAAATCTCATACTGATGAAGTCTCGCTTGATCCAGCCGCTCGATGGCTTGTTCGTACATTTCTGCAATTGTTTCGTCGCTTGGCACGAGGGCCGCACGATAACGCGATCCGCCTTTGAGAACCTCGCGCCCCAGCCGCGAATCCTCATCCACTTCCAGCATGTATACGCTGGCGTGTCCGACGCCGGACCGAATCAATGCTTCGAGCGACTCTTCCCACGAGGCAAGCGTCTGTCCGGCGAGCCCGGCAATCAAATCCACGTTGAGGTTGGTGATCCCCGCGGCGCGCAGCCGCAGCAGATCGTTTTCAACCGTCGCGCGGTCGTGCAGCCGCCCGCTTGCATGTGCCTCATCGTCCACAAACGACTGCACGCCCAGGCTCACGCGGTTCACGCCCGCCTCGGCGAGTGCGTCCGGAGTCGCATGGGCTAGTTGCCCCGGTGCACACTCAACGGTGATCTCTGCGTCCGTGTCGACTTGGAACTGCGCCCGTAGGGCCGCGAACAGCTTGAGCAGCAGATCGGGAGCGAGCAGGCTCGGCGTTCCGCCGCCCAGATAAACGGTGTCGACCCGCCGTGGCAGATCGGCCTCGATCTCTGCCGCCCACATCGGCGCCGCAGTCATGTCATCGATCACCCGCTGCACGTACCGCTCGTGATCGGCGGCCGGGTATACGCCTGATGCGAAGTTGCAATAGGTGCACTTTGACCGGCAGAAAGGGATGGAAACATAAATCCCGAGCGTATCCGCGCCGATGCCGGTCATAGATGGATTGTTGCATGGGCGCGCCCGTTCGACATGCACCGGTGTCAGCATTGCAGCGGTCCGCCAAATCACGGCGGAAAATTCGCGCCGCTGCTCATGCAATCATGTTTTCAGGGAGATCCGGTTTGAAGGCCTGGCCCGTTTTCGCCATCCTAGTTATTCAAGGCATCCTCTTTCTCGGCCATTGGCTCGTCTTCTCCACCGTGGTTGCCGCTTTCCCGTGTCTTTCGCCGGCAGCCATTGCCGATTTACGCGCCACTATCTTCGTTCTTGCCTTCACTTTCGTGGCCGTCTCGCTGCTCGCCTTCCGCTTTTCCAATTTTGCGGTCCATTTGTTCTACACCATCGCGGCCGCATGGCTGGGCTTTGTCAACTTCTTTTTCTGGGCATCGCTTCTTGTGCGGCTGGTCTGGCTCGTGCTCCCTATCGCACACCTCACTCGAAATCCCGCAGCCGCACGGTCGACGATCGCGGGAGTTTTCTTCGCGCTGGCCGCGCTCGCCGGCGTCTACGGCCTCATCAACGCGCGCATCATTCGGGTCCGCCACGTCACCCTGCAACTGCCCCATTTGCCCGCCCCCTGGCGTGGACGGCGCGGCGTCCTGCTCAGTGACCTGCATCTGGGCCCGGTCAACGGAGCCCGCTTTTGCCGCCGCGTGGTTGGCATGGCGGCGCGATTTCAACCCGACATCGTCTTTCTCCCCGGCGACCTGTTCGACGGCACGCACGCCGACCTCGACCGTCTGGTTGCACCCTTTCGCACTTTGACGCCACCTTGCGGCGCCTATTTTTCAACCGGCAACCATGAGGAATTTACCAATGCCTCGCATTACGTCGAAGCCGTCGCCCGTGCCGGCATTCGTGTTCTTGCCAATGAGTCGGTTGTTGTTGAAGGCTTGCAGATCGCCGGCGTCCCTTATCACGACTCTACGCACATCATTCACATGAAAGCGTTTCTCGACAGCCTGCACCTCGATCGTTCCCAGCCATGCATTTTGCTCAACCACGCGCCCACGCGGCTGCCCCTCGTCGAGCAGGCTGGTGTCGCACTTCAACTCTCCGGCCATACCCATGGCGGCCAATTTTTTCCCTTTACCTGGCTAACCCGGCGCATCTTCGGCAAGTTCACCACGGGGCTCAACCGATTCGGCGCGCTTCAGGTTTACACCTCAACCGGAGCCGGAACCTGGGGCCCTCCATTGCGCGTGGGCAGCGCGTCAGAAATGGTAGTCTTCACATTTGAATAGGGGCTTCTATCCTGAAAGCCAGCGAATCTTGAACTGAGGAGACGCTGTTTTGGACTCTAAACCACTCACGCCGGTCAGCTCTCGCCCTTCTGTCATTCGCACCAGCCTTCACGGGCGCGATCTGCTCACGAATCCGCGCCTCAACAAGGGCACGGCGTTTACCGCAGCCGAGCGCGACATGTTTGGCCTGCACGGCCTGCTGCCGCCGCACATCGGGACACTTGAGGACCAGCGCGAACGTCGCAAGCGCGTCCTCGACTCAAGGCCTACCGCGTTCGGCAAGTACAGCAACATGCGCGACCTGCAGGATAACGACGAGACTCTGTTCTATTCGCTCATCCTCCGCGACATTGAGGAGTTGCTGCCCATCGTCTACACCCCCGCTGTCGGCGAAGGATGCCAGCGTTTCTCTGAAATCTGGCGCAAACCGCGCGGTGTCTTCCTCAGCTATCCCAATAAGGATCGCATCGCGCAGATCCTCGCTGATCCTCACTACGACCCTGTGCGCTGCATCGTGGTCAGCGACGGAGAGCGAATTCTTGGCCTCGGTGACCAGGGCGCCGGAGGCATGGGTATTCCTATCGGCAAAATGGCTCTTTACACGGCCCTGGGCGGCATCCCTCCCGAGCACTGCCTGCCCATCATTCTCGATGTGGGAACCGACAATGAAGTCCTGCTGCACGATCCCATCTACATCGGCTGGCAGCATCAGCGTGTCCGCGGTGCGGAGTACGACGATTTTGTGGAGGCATTCGTGGCCGCGGTGGAGCGCCGCTGGCCGCATATTCTCTTGCAGTGGGAAGACTTCGCGGGCACCAATGCGGCGCGCCTGCTCGAGCGTTATCGCAATCGCCTCTGCACTTTCAACGACGACATCCAGGGAACCGCGGCCGTGACCACGGGGACGCTGCTCGCCGCCGTCAATGCAACCGGGGTTCCGCTTGCCCAGCAGACCATCGCCATGTTCGGCTCGGGATCGGCGGGCATTGGCATCGTCGATCTCCTCGTCTCCGCCATGCGCGAACAGGGATTGAGCGAAACGCAGGCGCGCGCGCGCATTTATGCGTTCAATCGGTACGGCCTGCTGGTTGAAGGCGGCAAGGGGATTCGTCCGGAACAGGAACCGCTGGTACGCAAGCACGAGGACGTTGCGGGGTGGAAGCTTTCTGCCGCCAGCACTGAAACGGGCGGAATCTCGTTGCTCGATGTGATGCGCAATGCCCGTATCACCGTGTTGGTGGGAGTGAGCGCGCAGGCGGGAGTATTCACCGAGGAGATCGTGCGCGCCATGGCGCTCAACACGCCGCGTCCCGTGATCTTCCCCCTGTCGAACCCAACTTCACGATCTGAGGCCACGCCGGCCGACCTTCTGCAATGGACAGGCGGCCGCGCGCTGGTCGGCACAGGCAGTCCCTTCGCGCCCGTCGAGGTCAACGGCAAACTGGTCCGCATCGCGCAAGTCAACAACTCCTACATCTTTCCGGGACTCGCCCTCGGCATTCTGGTTTCGCGCGCCGAGCGCGTCAGCGACTCGATGATCATGGCTGCTGCCAAGGCGCTGGCATCGCTCTCGCCGGCGCGTGCGGACGCCGACGCTCCGTTGCTGCCGCCGATTGCCGACTCCCGCAAAGTGAGTTTGGTTGTTGCCGAGGCCGTCGGACGCCAGGCCATGGCCGAAGGCCTCGCCGACGCCGTCGATGAAGCGACCTTCGCCGAAAAGCTTCGCGATTACATGTGGGAGCCTGTCTATCTTCCTTATGAACGGATTGATGACGTCCGCTGAGCGTCGCTTCAGTCGGCGCCCACCGGCACCTGCTCAAGCAATCGCTTCCAGGTCTTCTGGTTCTTCCTGAATCCCTTTTTCAGATCCTCGAGGATTCTCTCGAAGTCCGCATTCGTGCGCAGATTATTCCACGCCGGGTTCTTCTGGAACCATGGATAGTTCTCGTTGCCCAGATAGATGGCGCGGCGCAGCCAGTGCAGTGCCTCGCTGGAATCGCCATCCACGGCAAAGTACGTGGCCAGCCGATAGGCCATTTCGCTGTCGGCTTCGGCGGCAGCCAGCGTCTCGTCTTTGAGTAGAGCCGCGCCGCGCTCGCGCCGACCAGCCTGAACGTAGCAGATGGCCAGCGTGGGGACGGCTATGCGCATCAGCGGATCGTCGGCGATCACGCTTTCCAGAAACTCGATCGCCTTGTCGAGGTTGCCCATGCGCATCTGCTGGTAGCCGGCCGAGGTGCGCAGCAGCGGATGGCGCGGCTCCAGCGCCAGCCCTTTCTCCAACTCGTCGCCGGCCAGCTCGATTTGGTTCTGGTAGTGATACACGCGTGCGCGATGGTTGTAGAGAATCGCCGCGTTGGCAGGATTCAGCTTGAGCGCGCGGCTGAATTCTGCAAGCGCCTCTTCGTACATGCCGTCGCCGCGCAGCGCAATCCCGGCCACCATGTGTACATTCCAGTCGTTCGCCGCGCTGGAAAGCAGGTTCGCGATTCCATGCCGCGCCGATTCTTTTTCGCCGCGCGAGAGCAGCATGTAAATGCGATAAAGATTCGCCTCGGCCGAAGCCGGGTCGAGCTTCAACGCTTCGTCGAACGCACGCCGCGCCCGCATCACGTGAATCTGCCCGCCAAATCCGTGACGCGCGTACTGCAGTTCGGAAATTCCCAGTCCACTCCACGCCGGCGCGAATGCCCCGTTGGCCTCTGACACGCTGGTGAAAAGGGCATGCGCACGGTCCAGATCGGCGCGCGAGCCGGTGCGCACCATGAATGAGCTCAGCAGTGCCCGCGCCTGCAAATACTTTTCGCTTGTCGGGCCCGGCAGCGAGCCGTCACGCTGCGCCGGCCGCGCCGCACCGGCGATCTGCCCCAGGCGCTCGTCCGCGCCCAACCCCTGCAATGCGGCAAATACCTCGTTGGAAATCTCTGTCTGCACCGCGATCAAGTCAAGCGACGAAACGCGGATCGATCCGCCGGTGCGGACGCTCTGCGACGCCACATCGAGCAACTGCCAGTTCAGGTCGAACCCCGTCTCGGAGCGTACATAGCTCCCGGCAAGCACAAACGAAACCAGCAACTTCTGCCCGATCGCCAGCGGGTCCATTTGCGCAAAGGCCTGCGCCATGGGCATGGGCATCAGCGTGCTCGAAGGGCGCACTACCAGCGAGGGAATGCGTGCCAGCCTCGCCGCAATCGCATCGGCGAGCGCATATCCGTAGAGCGGGGCGACTTCCGACGTGCCTAAATTCGCGAACGGCAGAACCACCAGGGAATTCTGCGCGGCGCGCTCGCCGCCCGACTCGCGAAACCGCTCAGCCAGCATCGACAGGAGTCCCGTCGCGCGCTTTTCCGCTTCCCGGCCGCTGGCCGGCAGATTTGCCGCGGCATCGCCGGGAATGATCCCCGTCTCAATCTGCAGCGCCTTCATAATCGTCTTCAGCGCTTCGCGAACTTCGGCGGCCGAGGTCATGCGCGCGCCCGGGTTCTTCTCGAGGCACGCAGCGATCACACTCTTCAGCTCCGGCGAAATGCCGGGAACGATCTCATTCAAGTCAGGCGGGTCCAGGAATTGGATGGCGCGAATCGCCTGAAAGTCTTCGGCGTCGGGCCGCACAAACGGATGGCGTCCGCTCGCCAGCTCATACAAGATCACTCCCAGCGCCCAAACATCCGACTGCACACTGGAGTGCCCGGTGACAAACTGTTCCGGAGCCATGTAGCGGATGGTTCCTCCGCGCGCCGTGTAGGTGGCGGCAACGGATGCATCCTTGGCCAGGGCCGGCTTTGCAGGATCGAAGCGTGCATCTTCCAGAGGCAGCCGCCGCGCCAGCCCAAAATCCAGAATCTTCACCAGCCCGCCGTCAGTCAGCATCACGTTCTGCGGTTTCAGATCGCGATGAAAAATACCCAGGGCGTGAGCCGCCTGCAAGCCATCGGCGACCTGAATGCCCACCGACAGCATCAATTGCATGCTTGCCGGCCCGCGCTCGATCAGCTTGTCCAGCGGCTGGCCGGGTACAAACTGCATGGCGATGTAAGCCTCGTCGCCGCTTTCGCCCACTTCGTAGATGGCGCACACATTGGGGTGCTCGATTGCCGAAGCCAATCGCGCCTCGCGCAGTACGGTCGTTCGCATCTGCTCGGCGGTCAGCAGCCCGGTATGCAGCATCTTCAGCACCACCGGTCGCTGCAGCAGAGTGTCGTTAGCGGCGAACACTACGCCGCTCCCGCCAGCGCCGAGCCGCTGCTGAATCTCGTAATGTGCAATCGTCCTCTTCATTGCCCAATTCAAGTCTATCGGCG
>Ga0187851_10001320_pt1 | contig 23829 bp, 29 predicted proteins | sample June2016WEW_6_10_FD_132997 | JGI IMG/M metagenome (GOLD analysis project Ga0187851, IMG submission 132997) | Peatland microbial communities from SPRUCE experiment site at the Marcell Experimental Forest, Minnesota, USA - June2016WEW_6_10 | ecosystem: Environmental > Terrestrial > Soil >...
CAAGTCTCGGCTGCCTTGGGCGCTGGCGTTTTCGTTTGCCCGCGCCATTCAGCAACCGGCGCTGGAGATCTGGCGCGGCAAGCAGGCCAACGTTCCGGCGGCACAGCAAGCTCTCGATCACCGGGCCAAATGCAACCGGGCCGCACGCCGTGGCGAATACAGCACCGCGATGGAGAGCGAACGCCTAGAGACGACGCTGCGCGGCCTGGCGTCGGTGAAACACGCGGGGAGCGTTTCATGAGACCGAGCTTACGTCAGGAGTCCGTCGTCGGTGATTCGAAGATCTACACGAACGCTGCCGTGGCTAGGCGGATTGTGGTGCGGAGGTGTGGAGTCTTTGCACTTTTGCTCAGGACCGAGTGTGGCGCGGGTTTCCCGAAAGCGCCTCGAAGCCGGAGATCACGTCGAACAACTCTTCATCGATGGATTCCTGTCGAACCCGGCGGAAGGTACGATTCAGGTCTTGCAAAATATCTTCGATGTTCTTTTCTGCACGTTGCATGGCCGCCAGACGGCTGGCGTTTTCGCTGGCCAGGGATTCGGCGCAGGCCTGAAAAAGCAGAACAAAGAGGTATCCTCGGACGAAAGCCGGAAGCGCCGACTTGGCTCCCTCGATCACCTCCGGCAAGTTTTGTGCCGGCCATGCCATGGCGGCCAGCTTGTGTTGCCAGACTCGATCCAGCGGCACGAGCCGCTTGCCGACGGGCTCGTAAACGGCTCCGAATTTCGGGTGGTTGTGGAAGACATAGACCTCCTCCACATCGCCCCGATCGAGAGCCGCATCGCATTCGATGAGGATCTGACCGATCAGGGGGGTGATGGCGTTGACCGTAGTCGGAACCGATAGCAAATCGACCGGAGCCGCACCGGCGTCCGCTAAGAGCGCGTGAGCTCGATCGCCCACCGCCCAGATTTTCGTTATTGTGGCGGGCAACGTTTTGAGCTGGTGCACGGCGAATTCCACGATGACCTCGTTAAACCTGCCGACAAGGCCCTGGTCCGAACCGAAGACGACCGCGCCGATCTTGCCTGCATGCGGCTGCGGGTGCGGCGGGCGCTTTCCGGCGGCGAGCGAAACTGCGCCGGCGTGATGGAGACACGCAAGCAATGCGAGTTCCACGGTGCGATAGTAGTCGTCGAGCGATTGAACTGCTTTCTCGTATTGTCCAATGCTGGATGCTGCCAGCGCCTTCATCGACCGAACTACGCCTTCGAGGTCTCTCGCGCCCTCGATTTGTCGGCCCAGACCCTCCAATGTGCCGCTCATGGCGAAGCTTTGGCTGCGGGTTTGGGTTCTGCCGGTTTCGGTTTGGCGGGGGGCTGGAACGGAGCCAGCGCACGCGTGGCAATTTCCAGAACTGCCTTCCGGTCGGCGTCACTCAATTGGTCAGCTGACGTTAGCCGCCCCGCTATGTCCGCCGGGATGTCCGAGATCGCTTTCTGGATCGCCTGCTCCGCATCGCTCACCTTTTCGACAGGCATCGTATCAAAAAGGTTTGCCGTCAAAGCCAGGAGCACGGTGATCTGCTCGATCATCGAGACCGGCTGTGATTCCGGCTGTTTGAGGCAAGCTCGAATACGCTGCCCGTGATCGATGATCTTGCGCGTGGATTCATCGAGACGAGTGCCGAACTTCGCGAACGTTTCCAATTCTTCGAATTGCGAGTAGGCGAGTTTGAGGTTGCCAGCGACAGCGCGATATGCGGCTCTTTGCGCCGCTCCGCCCACGCGCGAAACGGATTTGCCGACGTCGACCGCGGGCAGGATCCCCAGTTCGAAAAGCGTGGGCGAAAGATAGATTTGACCATCCGTGATGGAGATGAGATTGGTCGGAATGTAGGCGGAGATATCCTGCGCCTCGGTCTCGATGATGGGGAGCGCGGTGAGAGAACCACCTCCGCGCTCCTGGCTGAGATGAGTCGCGCGTTCCAACATTCGCGAATGAATGTAAAAGATGTCGCCGGGAAACGCTTCGCGCCCGGGCGGACGACGGAGCAGCAAAGAAAGCTCGCGATAGGCACGAGCGTGCTGCGTGAGATCGTCATAAACGATGAGCACGTCGCGGCCCTTTTCCATGAAGTATTCGGCGATGCTGGTCGCGGCGTAGGGTGTGATATAGACCAGGCCGGGCGCGTCGTTGCCTTCGGCGACGACCACTACGGTGTAATCCATCGCGCCTTTCTCGCCGAGGTTGGCCACCACCTTGGCGACGGCAGAAGCGCGCTGACCGATCGCACAATAAACGCAGAGGACATTGTGCCCGCGCTGGTTCAGGATGGTGTCGATCGCGATGGCCGTTTTGCCTGTCTGTCGATCGCCGAGAATCAATTCGCGCTGCCCACGTCCGATGGGAATGAGCGCATCGACAACCTTTAGTCCCGTCTGCAAAGGTATGACTACGGGCGCGCGGTCCATGATGGGCGGGGCTGGGCGCTCCACCGGCAGGCGCTCGCCCCCCGCCACCGGGCCCTTGCCATCCAGCGGTCTGCCCAGCGGGTCAATCACACGTCCCAGCAAACCGTCTCCCACCGCTATGTCCATGACCCGCCCGGTACGTTCGACTTCGTCGCCCGCGTGCAGATCCTGATATTCGCCGAGCAGGATCACGCCGATTTCGTCCTCATCCACGTTGAATGCGATGCCCAACAGATCGCCGCGGAACTTCACCAGCTCCTCATACCCTACGCCGGGAAGGCCTGAAAGCGTGGCAATTCCAGTGGAGACATTTGTGACGACGCCCACTTCGCGCAGCGTGAGTCGCGGCGCGAAAGCTTCGCGCACCTGCCTTATTCCAGCGAACACGCTGTCAAAATCGTGTTGAAGGCTCTCAGGTTGCATGTTCATGCGCTCACAGTTTCGGGCTTAGGTGCTTCGGGCGTGGCCTCCGCTTTCGCTTCAGCCTTGGGCGCGGGTTTAGCTTCCGGCTTGGTCCCGCCTTTCGCTTGCGGCTTCACTTCGGCTTTCGCTGCGGCTTCGTCCTTCTGCTTCAGGAGATCATCGACGCCTTTTTCCAGCGAAGCCAGATAATCGGCGATGCTCCACGCCACTTTCTGCCCATTCGTGGTGAGTTCAATCCCGCTGATCAAATCTGGAGAGGTTTCGAACCGGATATGGATTTCCGCCGAGAAGATTTCGTTGAGGGCATTCTGAATCGCGGCCCTTTGAGCGGCCCCCAGATCAAACGTGCTCCGCACGACAGCCGGTTCAGACGACGACTTGAGGGCCGCGCCGAGCAGCGCCTTGGCCTTCCCGTCCATTTCGCGCAAGCGGCGCGTGAACACTTCTCCCATGCGTTCTTCGAGACTGACTGTGGCGAGGTCTGCGAGAGTCTTTCGCGCGATGCCAAAGACCTCTTGCTTTGCCAGGTTAGTAATCGTACTCCCCAGCCTCTTTTGTTCATTTCGCAATGCGGCCGCTTGCACGGCGCGTAAATGATCCGCATCTTTGTGGGCTTCGGCGAAAAGACGCGCGCGCTCGACGTTCGCCTCGTCCACCGCGTTGCTGAGTAGAGCGCCGCGCTGTTGATCGAACACTTTGTTCTTGTTTTGAAAGCCGTCGCGCTCCTTTTGCGCCTCGTTCTTCTTCGCGTCGGCATCCGCAAGTTCAGTGACGATGTGCTTTTCGCGCGCGTCGATGGCGTTCAGGATAGGCTTGTAGAGAAAGTGCTTCAACAACCACACGAGGATGAGGAAGTTCAGCACCTGTGCCCCGACGGTGAACCAGTCGATAAGCATGGCTCACTTCCCTCCGGCGATGACGTGACTCCAAAACGGGTTTGCGAAAATGACAATCATGGAGACAACAAAACAGTAAATGGCCAACGATTCGATCATCGCTAGACCCACGAACAACGTACGGGTGATCGTGGCCGAGGCGTCGGGTTGCTGTGCCAGAGAGGTCAGGGCGGTGGCAACGGCCCGGCCCTCGCCGAGGGCCGGACACATACAACCGATGCCGGTGGTAATGCCGGCAGTGGCGATTGATACGACTGCGACGACGGTGACGCTATCCATAAGGAGTCCTTCTTATCGCTAACTTTAATGGTGCGCTTTCAAAGTGTTCGGGTCTGGCTTGGTTTGAACGGTACTCTGGACGTTACTGTGGACAACGGCCGCCTTCAGTTTCGGAGTGCGGGTGGCGGCCGCGATGTAGACCGTGGCCAGAATGCTGAAGATATAGGCTTGCACCATGCCAGTGAGCAGACCGAGTACGGTCATGAAAATTGGAAAGATAAAGGGCGTGATCGTGAGCAAGATCCCGATAATCATCACCCCGCTCATCATGTTGCCGAACAAACGAACCGCTAGGGCCAGTGTGCGCGAAAGCTCGCTGATGATATTGAACGGCAACATGATGAAGGTCGGCTTGGTGTAGGTCTTCAGGTAGGCAACGAATCCCTGCTCCCGGATTCCAAACAGAGGTACGGCGACAAACACACACAGGGCCAGGGCCGCGGTGGTCGAAAGTGAACCCGTCGGGGGCTTATAACCAGGGATCACCGTACCGAGGCTGGCCGTGGCAACGAACAGAAAGAGCGTGCCCAGAAAGGAAAGATACTTTGCGGGCTCGTTCAGGCCCACTTCCTTGATCTGCTCCTCCATTGCAGTGACGACGATTTCAAGCCCGCCTTGCCAGCGTGAAATATCGCCTTCCATCTTAAGCTTGCGTGTGATCAGCTTTGCGCCCAACCCCATAACGATCATCGTCGCCCACGTCATGACGATGGTTCCGTTGAGTTTCACAAAGCCGTGCTGCCAGAGAATCTGCTGATCGGATGTGAGATTTACCGGCATACTTCACCGACGGCCTGCGCCGTTTTTTCCGGTACAGTCGGTGCCTTTGCAACCGGCACGCGGGTAAGCCGAGTCACCAGGATGCGCGCCAGCATAAATCCAACCAGACAAGCCAGCACCCTGCGCCAATCGCCACGCGCCACAAAATAGAAACCAGCCAGCGCGATACCGGTCCGAAGTAAAAGGCTGAAGAAGAACAACGCCGCCGGCTGCTTGGACGAGATGCTCCTGCGAATTGTCCACCAAAGGCCGGCAAAGAAAAACATACCGAGCAAAACACCACCCAGCAGCGGCGGTAAAAGAGCGGAGACCAGAGGCAGCGCTTCACTCATTCATATCCTCCGCGTCCTTGCCCGCTGGCGGGTCGTGCATGGCTTTGTCCTGCCCCGCCACCCAATGCCAGGCATTGGCGCAGCCGATGCACAATCCGGCGACCAGCAACATAAGCGTCCAGGAGCGAGTGCCGGGATGGCGTCGGTCCAACCAAAGGCCGAGCATTGTACCCAGAAGCGTCGGTACCGCGACCGACCAGCCGATCAGTCCGGACATGCCGAGACCAAACCAGACTGCTTGCTTACCTTCGCGTTGCACCCTGAGCTTGCGGGCAGCCTTCGCGGTCACCTGCCGCACGAATTCCGTCTCCTCGTTCCCGGATTGACTCTTCATCTCAGCGCTCATGTTGAAACTCCGCGAACCGGCCGATCAGACCGCTCTCCATCTTGGCGATCGCAGCGCGAGCGTCGCGCTCGCTTTGGTCGAGCGTCAGAAACTCACGTTTCACCGCTTCATGAAGCTGGCCGAGATCCGTTCCGCCGATGGCGTGGCGCACGGAGACGAGCACATCCGCGCCGGCCTTGACCAGCACGCCTTCGTCGACGGCGAGGTAAACGGTTCCGTCGTCTTCTGTCTCGTAGGTCAAGATCCCGGGCGCAAGCGCCGCAGCGCAGTCGAGGCGGTGGGGCAGGATTCCGAAGGACCCCTCGCGAGTCTCGGCAACGATGCGCGATACACCTGTCTTCTCCGCGAAAATCTCGAACGGAAGCAGGATCTTAAGATTCATGGGCCTTCGCTGGCTCCGTTGTCGGTTCTGCTTTCGGCGCTAGGTTCGTCTCGGGTGGGGTTTCGATCTTTGGCTTCGTTTTGGAATCCATTTTCGGTTCGGTCTTAGGTTTTGCTTTCGGCTCCGGTTGTTTCGCTTCGCCAATCGCTCCAATCATGTAGAGCGCGCTCTCCGGATAGTCTTTAAACTCGTCTCGCAGAATCCGTTCGCAGCCATCGAGCGAGTCTTTAAGACTGACGAGCTTCCCCTTGATTCCACTGAACTGCTCCGTAGTGAAGAACGGCTGTGTGAGAAAGCGTTCCAGCCGCCGGGCGCGAGCGACGGCGCTACGGTCTTCCGGAGAAAGCTGTTCCAGGCCGAGCATGGCGACGATATCCTTAAGGGCCTCATACTGCGCCAGGGTCTTGCGGATGTCTTGTGCCAGTTTGTAGTGCCGATCGCCGACGATGCCGGGCGTCGCCATTTTCGAGCTGGATTGGAGCAGGTCAATAGCCGGATAAAGTCCTTCGCTCGCCCGCTTGCGCGAGAGCACGATCGAAGCCGAGAGATGCGAAAACACATGCACCGCCGCCGGGTCGGTCAAGTCGTCGGCCGGTACGTACACCGCCTGGATGGAGGTGATGGCTCCAGCGTGGGTATTGGCGATGCGCTCTTCTAGCCCAGACAACTCGGTACTCATCGTTGGTTGATAGCCGAGGCGCGACGGCATCTGGCCCATCAAGCCGGATACTTCCATGCCAGCCTGAATGAAACGGAAAATATTATCGATCAGCAAGAGAACGTCCCGATGCTCGTCATCGCGGAAATACTCGGCCATGGTCAACGCTACATCCCCAACCCGAAACCGGCTGCCGGGCGGTTCATTCATTTGGCCGTAGACCATTACCATGTTCTGCAAAACGCCAGCCGCTTTCATGGCGCTATAGAGCTCTTCGCCTTCGCGGCAGCGTTCTCCAATCCCGCAAAAAATGCTCATGCCTTTCTGATGCCCGATCATGTTGTGGATCATCTCCGTCAGCAGCACCGTCTTGCCCACGCCGGCGCCCCCGAATAAGCCCGCCTTACCACCGCGCTCCAAGGGCACAAGCACATCGATGGCCTTGATACCGGTCTCGAAAATCTCGGATTTTGTGGAGCGCTCGGACAGTGGCGGTGGGGCGCGATGGACGGTTCTCCATTGCACATTAGCGGGCTCCGGCTGCCGGTCGATGGCGTGACCGAACACGTCGAACATCCGCGAAATGATCTTCTTGCCGACCGGCGCTTGCAACGGGGCGCCCGTGTCCTCGACCGGCATTCCTCGGGCCAAGCCTTGCGTGGGCGTCAAGGCGATTCCGCGTATACGACACGCATCCAGCTGGGTCATGACTTCGACCACGATCTGTTGTTTCGCCCCGGCGCGCAGCACCGAGAAGATTGGCGGCAAGTGCCGATCGAAGCGCACATCGACTACGCTTCCGCGCACAGAAACGACGGCGCCAAGATTCGAAAAGGGCGGTTCAGTTCTCATCTGCAGTTCCATGCCGGCCTTGGTTCAGGCCCGTTGCCCCGCAGATCGCTAACCGTGGTACTCGATAGGGTTCTTTCACGCGGTTGAACTCTTCTCCGTGCGGACACGTTCGGCACCACGGGCTCGGGAATCTCGGCCAAATCGCTGCTCCATGCTCTGGCAGCGGCGATCACTCCCGCGGGCGTTTCGTGCTAGGCCGGGCTTGGGCGGACACGTAGATTTCGGGAGCCGAATCAATGATGCCCAACGAGTTCCTTAGGTTCCGGGCCGGGCTTCCCACGATGCCAATACCTCTCGCGAAGATAGTGACGATGCAATTCCTCTTCGTAATCGCGAGTTATGAGAGAGTCCTCGCTGTATTCCGGAGATCCTTTGACGGCTTCCCGAGTGAGGTGAATGAAGACTTTCGCTTCGTCCCAGCTGATTCGTCCGATCCATTGGGTCGAAATCAGAACTTTTTTACCCGGCCACCAGTTGCGTGTATCCACAACCAAGTAGCGAATCGCCCAATCCATGTCATCCACAACAAAATCCGAGACGTGGCCGATCTCTCCGTCCTGGGCCTGAATCGTGCGGCCGGTTACATCCTTCGTGCTGCGCAAGTGGGGGTCATTATCTGCTTTGTGACGAGTGGCCGCGGACCATTGCCCTTGTCGCTGAGGGTAAGCGAAATCGCCCCACATGTAAGGGCCGCCCCAGTATGCCGGCCAACCATAAAACGAGTAGTACTGAATCTCGTACTGCCGGGAAACTGGTTTATCGGTCTCCAAGGATGGACTGTTCTCAATTTGCTGCTTGGTCAGATCGACTGGAATGACCCGGTCAACCTTGCGAGCCGGGTCTAGCGCGTAAGGCGAGATCAAGACCTGCCGGCCGCCCAGCCAGCTACCGGTATCGGCGATGAGATATCGAACCGCCCAACTCTGGTCATCGAAGTAGAACTCTTCCGTCTTACCGATATCTCCATCGCGGGCGCTCAGTTTGTAACCCTTTAGATCATTGGCGAGTCGGAGCATTTGCCTTTCTCCTTGCGTGCAAGCCGGCCACAAGTGTCTTCCATAAGAGACACACATCTCTATCCATGAAGCCTAAAGGAAGGAAAGGTCGCAGTCTGGTCAATAACGCTCACCGGATAGACCGCTTCCTCGTCTCAGTCGGACCGAAGAGATCGCCCCGCGAGCTGGGAGTTTATCTGGCTGGAAATCGAACCAAACTTTGTTACCTTAGGAGTGACTTGATTGCGGAAGCGGCTCCACCGAGACCGCCACTGGTGGACGCCTCGCGGCCGAAAACGAACTGAAATGTGGGCTCGGATGAAGACTTTCCGCCGAATCGATTCTTCGCCCATCCAGTCACCCGCTCAATGGATCTCAGCATTCTCGGCTTACCGCAACTCTCACAGCCGAAAAGCGGGCGCACATCCACCAGGACGGCATAAGCCACGTTGAGTATGACTTGAAATGGCCGGAATCCGAATATGCTAGTGGCAAAACTCCACGCGAACCATTTGGTGTTGGATAAATCTCTTAGAACTTCCGCGACGGCTTCCCCTCCCAGCCTCATCGAGCCATCGGGCATGAGGACGTGGATCGTTTCATACGCATCCCAGATGTCGAGATCAGGATTGAGCGACCGAAGGCTCACCGGGTCGTCGCCAATCGGTTGTACGAGGATGCTCGTCCCGGCCGATTTGCTCTGCGCCGACCTTTGCACCCAGTGCCCAATGTGCCGGCAGACAGCGCATTCGTCATTGAACAGGAGAATTGGCTGAGAGTGCTTCTGCAGCATGGTTAATTGTTCTCCGTTCACGACTCAAAGGGCTGCGTCACCGCTGTTAGGACGCTCGATATGGTGGGGGATGGACCTTCGACTCGTCCAACCTCATCCCGGTTAAGAAACATGACCAGAGTTGGCGTACCCTGGATTTGGTAGCTGCCTGCGAGTTCCTGTTCGACTGCGACGTTATTATAACCCTGAAGACCCTCTCCCGGGGTTCCACCATTTTTGCCACCTGCTCCAAGACCGGCTCGATCGCTCGGCAGTGCGCGCATCCATACGACATGAACTCAACCGCGATTGGTCCCTCTGCCTCTAGAACCACGCGGGTAAACGTGCTGGAGGTAACTGTTTGTATCTTGTCGCTCGACAATGGCGTCAGTACAGTTTTGCCCGGATGCTCCAGCGTTTTCTCAATCATGGGTGTGTCCGTGCCGAGTGCGCTCTTCGGCTGCCGCCGTGCCGATTTCATCTTCAAAAGCCGCCTTGTCGATGCGTCTCTCCTCCGCTTGCTCTTTGACTTCTTCCCTGGAGGCCGCAGCATCATCGGCAGTCTCGATCTGCTTACTGCTCATGAACGGGATCGGAGCGCCGGTTCGATTGTCACCTGCTGCCTTCTCCACGTTGTCTTCCTCAATCTGCTCTTCCACCTCTTCCGCACGGGCCGCAGCATCGTCGTTGGCTAGGATCTGCTTACTCAATCGTGATTCCCGGATCGTTCGAGACACTCCGACAGTTTTCATAATTCTCGGACCTCCTTTCCATTCGGGATGCGATTTCCCAAAGATCCATTTTGCGAAGAAACTACCAGACGAACAGACGAGCACCGGAACCGGGGGAACGCAGCCTGCCAATTTGAGTCGAAGGATCGCGAACTGGAATCTCCTCATCGATCTCCGCGTTCGGAAGCGCTGGCCGTGGCGCGCTGATCTTTTCAATCTCGACTGCACCGTGCCAGTTCATGATCTCGGCCGCTTCCTCTGCCCTTTCTCCAAGACCGGTTGCAAAGACCATGACCCCTCCGCGCCGCACACCCCCGACGTAGGCTTCTGCGTCCGCTTTGACCACCCCAAACGCCGTCAGATCCCGAATCAAATCCACTTCAAAATCGGTGTGTGGAGTGCTCATGAGACCGCTGCCCGGCATCTCGACGGGCTCTCCTAAAACACGAATGTCCTTCGGGAGAAATCCTTTGGCCGTAAGATCGCGAACCACGCCGTCCACCAGCCCTGAATTTACAAACAAACCTACTGCAGTTTTTGCCACGTTGTCTCCTTTGCTGTTTTTATAGAGTCGCCGAACCTCGTTCTCGATACTGATCAGAATTGATCAGCTAACCTCGGGCACGAGGGGAAGACTGACTTGGGGCGTACCCCCTTCGTGGTGACAGCCAACGACCTCTGGTTCGCAAAGATCGCTGTATTCATACCCAACATTTGAAAGGAAACGAATCATCACTCGTAGGACAGCGTCAAGCAATTTGAAACTCCGTGGCGGCAGTGTTCGGGCGGTATTCTGGTGCCGAAAAAACGGTCAAGGAACTGAAAGACGGTGGGTTCGACGTCAAGGAGCTCTCCATCATCGGCAGCGATTATCATTCGGAAGAAAATGGGGTTGTTTTCTACAACACGGGCGACCGGATGATGTATTGGGACAAGACGGGAGCCTTTTGGGGCGGACTCTGGGGCTTGCTGTTCGGGTCGGCGTTCTTCCTGATCCCCGGTCTAGGTCCAATCTTCGCCGCCGGTCTGGTTGTCATCTGGATTGTCGCCGCCCTGGAAGGCGCAGCTCTGGTGGCGGAGTGAGTGCGTTGGGAGCAGGGTTGTTCAGTCTGGGCATTCCGAAGGACAGCATCGTCAAGTATGAAACCTCGGTCAAGGCCGGTAAATTCGTGCTGATCGCCCAGGGCGACGCGTGCCGCCAGCAGTCCCATACCAGAACGCGGGTTGCGGCAAGGCTCCCGGTCTCTCGCGACGCCAGGTTTCCCCTCGCTCGTTTCGATCGACCTGGGACTGAACCCCTGCCCGCTTGCGGAAGAAGAGATCTTCTGAGTTAGCAATACATGACGACTGCAGTAATCTTCCTCTGTCGTTACTTAGGCGGGCATTCGCCGTCTCCTTACTCCACCCCCAGCGACGCTGCGATCGACTTGCGATACTGGCGTGCTTTCGCGACGGCAGCGGCTTGGTCCACGGTCAGCAGCTTGTGATTCTTCATCACCTCGCGGCCGCCGATGATGACTGTCTCCACGTCGCTAGCTTTCAGCGAATAAGCAATCTGCGCGTAAACGTCGTACATAGGGACAGCGTTCGGCGAATCGAGGCTGATGACGATCACGTCGGCCTTCTTACCTTTTTCTAGCGAGCCAATTTCTTTTTCCATGTGGAGCGCGCGGGCGCCGTCGATGGTGGCCATTTCGACAACGGCTTTGGCGTTCAGAGCGAGCGGAGTCATCCTGGTGACCTTGGCCAGTTTTGCAGCCAGGTCAATTTCTTCCATAAGGTCGAGATCGTTGTTGCTGCCTGCGGGCCCGTCGGTGCCAAGTCCCACCGCGATTCCAGTCGCGCGCATTTCGGGGACGGGCGAGACTCCGCTGGCAAGCATCATGTTGCTAGATGGATTGTGCACGCATCCGACATGCCTTTCGGCAAGCATTTTGCGGTCGACCTCGTCGACAAAGATACAGTGTGCGGCGACGACGTCTGCCCCAAGTACTCCGATCTTTTCGAGATATTGCGTTGGTGACATGCCGTTGTTCTTGAAGCTGTCGTCATTCTCTTTTTTCATCTCCGAAAGATGTATGAGAATTGGCGCGTGATACTTGCGTGCAAGAGCGGCTGCATCCTGCAGCGTCTTCTGCGAGCAGGTGTAGATGGAGTGCGGCGCAACGGAGGCGTGGATGAGCGGGTCGCCTTGCCACTTCTGCAGGAATTTCTCGGTGTAGGCGAGCATGGCTGCATTGGTTTTGTTATCGGGAGCAGGGAAGTCGATGAACGTCTCGCCCAGGACGCCGCGCATGCCGGCCTTTTTCGTCTCTTCGGCGACGGCATCTTCGAAGTAATACATATCGGCAAAAGTTGTCACGCCGGAACGAATTTGCTCGGCAGCGGCGAGGCGAGTTCCCCAACGGACGAAGTCCTCGGTGACGTTTTTCGCCTCGGCTGGAAAGATGTATTTGTAGAGCCAGTCATTGAGGGTGACGTCGTCGTGGAGACCGCGCAACAGCGTCATGGGAACGTGCGTGTGGCCGTTAATGAAGCCAGGAAGGATGAGTTTTCCGCCGGCGTCGAGAGTTTGAGGGGCGGAGTAGCGGGAATCGACTTCGGCGCGCGGACCGGCAGCGAGAATGGTGTCGCCTTGGATGGCGATTGCGCCGTCGTCGTAGATATGGCGGTCGGCGTCCATGGTGACAACGATGCCAGTGACGAGGAGGTCAGCAGGCAGCTTGGCATTCTGGGGAAAACTCAGCGCCGAAAATAGAAGCGAAACGGCAGTTGTGATCAAGCAGAAGTGACGCGGCATCGGTTTCACCTGGTTGCATCGCAGAGTCAATCTCAGCCGGTGAGGTCTTTGGCGAAAGCTTGCTCTGAAACGTTTCATTGCGAGTATATGGAATGTGCGTTTGTCCCGGGAGACTCCCGTTTTCAGGCTATGTTGATAGACATGGAGAAGATGCCATGGCCAACATGAAGGAGATGCCAAAATGGCGCGCGTCGCCATCGGGACGGTTTCCCACGTGCTCAACGACTCGGCTAGCGTCAGGGAGCCGATCCGAAAGCGGGTGCTCGACGCCGTGCAGGCGGCCCGCTATCAGCCCAATCAACTTGCGCGCGGCCTCCGGCGCGACAAGGCCAACATGACAGGGATGATCATCCCCGATGTCACAAATTGTTTTTCCCCGACGGTGGTTCGTGGCGCGGAAGACATGGCTTTTTTTGGAATGGCTATCGTCTTATCGTGTGCGATACGGATAATGACCATTCTAAGGAGTTAGTCCATCTGAATGAGTTACGTGCTTACTCGCCCGCCGGCCTGATTGTCATTCCTTCCAACTTCAGCGATCTCACGGCACGCAGAAAGGTACCGCGAAAGCGGGCGCCGGCGTGGTGTGTGTGGACCGGCTTCCCGCTAACTGGAAAGGTGATAGCGTCACGGCAGATAATGAGCAAGGAGCGTACGATGCGACCCGCTGTTTAATTCGGCTAGGGCACAAGAAGTTAGCCACCATCACGGGCCCGTTCCATCTGACGGATGCGAAAGATAGACTCAACGGTTTTAAGCGCGCGATGCGCGAGTCCAAGCTACCTCTTCGGCCTGGATATGTGCAGGAAACTACGTTTGACAAGCGGGGTGGCCACTCGAAGACACTTACACTGCTGAAACCGATGCCGCGCCCCACAGCAGTTTGCGCGGATAACGACATGATTGCGCTGGGGTCGCTTCTGGCAATCCGTGAGGCTGGCCGTCGTTGCCCAGAAGATATTTTCCTTATATGGGTTTCGACGATCTCGATCCAGGCGAAAGCAGGCCAATCCCGCGCTTTCATCCGTCTCCCAGTCGGGCTATCAGCTTGGCGCCACCGCCGCTCGTATCTTGCTCGACCGGATAGCTGGCGACCCGGGCCCCGCAAGGCATGTGGTTCTCGAAATGTCTCCAAGTCTGTCGCTCTCGACGGCGCGTCCCCCAAGGCGATAGATGTCGGAGAAATAGATGGCGGAGAAGAGGATGCCCACCTCAGCCGTTGGCGCGTGCGACCAGAAAAATTGCGATACCGTAGAAGACAAACATCAAGGCAAGATAGGCTTTAGCCCGCGGGCCGGAGTTTTCAAACTCTTTCCAGGCGAGAATTCCCCATAGTGCCGCCACCATGGGAGCAGACTGCCCAATGGCGTAGGAAATGGCGACGCCCGTAAAGTTTGCAGCTACTAAGTTGAAAACCGTCCCTACGCCCCAAATGCACCCGCCCAAAATTCCGAGTAAGTGCCCCGAGATAGGCCCGCTGAAGAGCCCGCTGAAACTTACCGGCTCGCCTACAAGTGGATGTTTCATGAAATAGATATTCCAGATAAAACACGAGAGCAACGCGCCGAGGGTGAGGAATACGGCTGCGCTGTAAGGTCCGAGTGGATTGCCTCGCGTCATTGCGTGGGTCATGAACGGAGCCCACAATCCCATCAGCACGCCGGACACCACGCATGTAACCACGCTCTTTCTCGAAACCGAGCGGCCGCTTGAACGAAGACTTCCGTAAGCCTTGCCATCGAGCAGAACAGCTATAAATGCGCAGGCGACACCGAGCGCCAGGGACATCGCATTGCCCTTCGGCTGAAGCGCATAACTCAACACCGTTCCAACTACGAGCGCAATCCCGATGGAGATTGGAAATGCAACCGCAAGTCCGGCCATATCGATGGCAGCCACCAGCAAGAGATTGGCAAGGTTGAAAAGGCCCCCTCCGATCAGAGCGTTCACAATGTTCGAATCATCCGCGGCATGGACATTATTCAAAAAGCTCGAGGAATCGTGCCCGGTACTTCCCATCGTGAAAGCCAGGACCAAGGAAATCAAGAAAATCCCGACCGCATAATCCCAGTAGAAGAGTTCGAAGCGATAACCTTTCACTCCCTTATAAGTATTTGCCCACGAACCCCAACAAACAGCGCTCGTGATCATCATCAACAGCGCAATCCCCAAACTCGATGGCGTGAACATTGTTCTCCTTTTGGCTAGCGCGCGGTAGAAAGTTTGTAACTGTACTCTTCTTTCATCTGCACCACAAGCGTAAGCGCTAAATTCGCGTCCCGGGCTTCGCAACCTAACATCGGGTTTGCGGGGAGGCAGACTTGGCATGCAACCATTTCGATTCCCGCCGGGAGACTTGCCTCGATTGACACAAGGAGAAGCTACAAATACACTCGGCGGGCAAAAGGTTCTCAAATACTTTTATGGCGAAGCGACCTCGAATTGCAGTGGTTGGCAGTGCCAACATCGACCTGACGACTTTCACCGATAGATTTCCGATGCCCGGAGAAACCTGTTTTGGCCGGAAATTCGACCTGGGATTCGGAGGAAAAGGCGCAAACCAGGCGGTAGCCGCGCACCTCTGCGGAGCGGACGTGTTTATGGTCGCACGCGTTGGAAGCGACCTGTTCGGACCGGCTACGATTGAGAACTTTAAGAAGATTGGTATCGACACGTCTTACGTAAAGCAGGTCGAGGGAGTTTCGAGCGGAGTCGCTCCCATCTTCGTCGAGTCCAACGGACAAAATCGCATCCTCGTGGTGAAGGGTGCAAATGACGAGTTGAAGCCCGCTGACGTCGATGCCGCAGCTGAGATGTTAAGAACTTCCGACTGCATCGTGCTCCAGTTTGAAATTCCGTTAGAGACTGTTTATTACACAATTGGGTTCGCGCGAAAGCACGGGATCCGTTGCATCCTGAATCCCGCTCCTGCCCAGCCGGTCGATATGCATGCATTCGCCGATCTTGATTATTTTGTTCCCAACGAGACTGAGGCCGAGACCATCACTGCCTTGCCTGTACAGAGTGTCGACGACGCGAAGAAAAGTGCCGCAAAACTGTTGACTGGCGGCGTTCGGCGAGCAATCATCACGCTAGGAGCCAAAGGATCTCTGCTTGCGGGTCGAACCTCGATGGAACACGTACCGCCGTTTCCGGTGAAAAGCATCGATAGCACGGGAGCGGGCGACGCATTTATCGGAAGCTTCGCAGTATTTTTGGCGGAGGGGGCCGGGGAACACGAAGCAGTACGACGCGCAAACCTGTACGCGGCACTTTCGACAACCAGTGTCGGAACCCAGAAATCTTTCTATGACCGTGCGCGATTCGAGGCGGAGTGGAGGGTTCGAGGCGGGGGCGCGGCGATGAACCTCTCCTCCAAGTCCTAGCTGAAAATAAACTGAGCCTGGGCTGCATGCTGTCACGCCGAGCGAGCGCTTCCAGATTTTCTTGACAACGGAATTGATGGGCGAGTATGAACTCGGTTGTCGCATCTAAAATGAAACGTCTCAAAGTTGGACGCCGGCGAGTCCAACGCGCTTATCGGTATGCGAGCATTACCCTCGCAATCGTGATGCTCCTGCCGCGATCTCACAGCGCCAGTTGCACTTCACCGGTTTTTCGAGGTGTCGATAGGCATCGCACTTGCCCTTGTGTTCTTTGAGTTATGGTCGAAAATCGCTTTCCGGCTTTCGGCCAAGGAAGTTGGACCTTGTATACACGTTGAATCTCGTCCGCCGAGGTCTTCGTGTTACGGGAACAGGGCAGTCTTACTATGCCGCTTTCTGAAGACAGCACGATGCGAACGCAAGCGGAAAACGCTCTGCACAATAGCGAGGAGCGAATCCGCTTGATTCTCGATTCCGCCGCGGAAGCGATCTGTGGCTGCGACTCGGAAGGCATTTGCCTTTTCTCAAATCTTGCCGCGGCGCGCATACTCGGATACGACGATCCCGCGGAATTAATCGGGAAAAACATGCATGCGCTGGAACACCATACCCGAAAGGACGGCACCCCATATCCCATTGAAGAATGTCCCATCTATATTGGCTTCCAAAAAAACGAGGACGTGCACCGGGACGATGAGGTTTATTGGAGAAAGGATGGCACGAGCTTTCCTGTGGAATTTTGGTCCCATATTGTGGTTCGCGAAGGCAAAACTCTGGGCGCGGTGATCACCTTTATCGATATCACGGAACGGAAACAGGCGGAATCGGCGCTGCGGAAGAGCGAGGAGCGGTGGCGGTCCGTGTACGAGAATTCGGCCATCGGGGTGGCGCTTACCGATCTCAACGGACGCTTCCTGGCGGTGAATCGGGCCTACGAGAAGATGTTGGGCTACACCGAAGAGGAACTCCGCCAGTTCACTTTTCTGGAGATCACCGAAGAGGATTACCGCGACGCCAACTGGGAGTTGATCAACGAGCTGTTGGAGGGAGAGCGACAACAGTTTCAGGTCGAGAAACAATATCGCCGCAAAGATGGCACCCTGCGGTGGGTCAGCAACAACGTTTCGTTGGTTCCGGGTACTGAAAGCGTGCCGCGATTTATCATGGCGCTCTCCGAGGACATCACGCAGCGGAAGCAGGCGGAAGGGGCGCTGCGTAAAAGTGAAGAGAAGAACCGAGTCCTGCTTCAGATCAACAATGCCATCATCACGAATCTGACCCAGGAAGCTCTCCTGCGCTCTATTTCCGAGGCGTTGCATCCCGTTTTCCCATTTGACCGATGTGCGATAACCCTTTATCAGCCGGAGAGAGACTCATTCCGTTTCTTCGCCGTGGAGGGAGAGCTGCACTCGGACTACTTTCAGACGGGACTGGAGTTTAGCCGGGACGAGACCTGCGGCAGTTGGGTGTTCGAACATTTGGCGCCTCTCGTGCGCCGCGATCTTGAAAAGGAGCAGCAGTATCCCAATGAGCGCCGCCTCGTTGCAGAGGGTATCCGGTCGATCTGCGTCGTGCCCATGGTTTTCCAGGGAAAGTGTATCGGCACGCTCAGCTTGGTAAGCCGGGGACAGGATCGGTATTCGGATGAGGATGCCGCCTTTTTTCAGGAAGTGGCGAACCAGGTCACATTGGCGATGCAGAACATGCGGTCCTACGAGGAAATTGACAGCCTGAAGGCTAGGTTGGAGAAGGAAAATGTTTATCTCCGGGAGGAACTGCGCACGGAGCACAACTTCGAGGAGATCGTGGGAAATAGTCCAGCACTCCTAAAGGCGCTCCATGCCGTCGATCAGGTCGCTCCTACGGATTCAACGGTGCTCATTTACGGGGAAACGGGGACGGGGAAGGAACTCGTGGCGCGCGCCATCCACAGCCGCAGCGCCCGCAACGGCCGTGCCCTCGTGAACGTGAATTGTAGCGCCATTTCGGCGGGTCTGGTGGAGAGCGAACTGTTTGGCCATATGAAGGGGGCCTTCACGGGGGCTCTCGAGCGGCGCATCGGCCGCTTCGAGCTTGCTCATGGTGGCACGATCTTTCTGGACGAGATCGGGGAGCTGTCCTTGGAGACGCAGGTGAAGCTGCTCCGCGTTCTGCAAGAACATGAGTTTGAGCCGGTAGGGAGCAGCCGCTCCTTGCGTGTGGACGTACGCGTCATTGCCGCCACCAACCGCAACCTCCAGGAAGCAGTTCAGGCGGGCCGCTTCCGCTCAGACCTCTTCTATCGCCTCAACGTTTTTCCCATTGAGCTCCCCCCCCTGCGAGAACGCCGGTCCGACATACCACAGTTAGTGGCTTTCTGCATATCCCGGTTCTCCAAGCGGTTAGGGAAGAAGATCGACGGCGTTTCACGGGAATCGATGGAGAACTTGGTGCACTATCCCTGGCCGGGAAACATTCGGGAACTGCAGAACGTCATCGAGCGCGCAGTCGTCTTGTCGGTGGGTCCAACCCTCCGGCTGGACCGCGACCTTATGCCGATTGCCACCTCTACCAAAGGCATGGAGGCTCCTGAGACGGATGCTCCCGAGCATCCGCAGGCTGACCTCGAGTCTCCAAAACCGCTATTAACACTGGACGAGGTAGACCGCAACCATATCCTCGCCGCCCTTCAACATACCAGTGGAGTGGTGGATGGTCCAAAAGGGGCGGCGAAGATCTTGAACCTCCATCCAAACACGCTTCGCCATCGGATGGATAAGCTCGGCATCAAGGGATCTCGTCACCGCCCATCGTAGTCCTCCCACCTCAACTGGCGCGTGATTACCGTATGTGGTGGTTCCAACTTTCAGGCCAGTGCCCTGGAGGAGACGGCAGCCTGCCCATCCTGACTGCCGGACTGCGAAAAAAATGGTGGCAAGCCTTCGCAACCGATTGATTCCAGATAAATCTTAGATCGAGTGATCTCGGTAGATCCCGGGAATCGCACAGACCTGGCCGGATTCTCCGAAGGGCATGTCAATTGCTTTATCACGTCCAGAGGAGATAAGTGAATCGCGATGCTGAGGGTCTCGGTTGTCGAGTCGTCAAATAGTGCCGTGACCCTTCGGGTAGAAGGTCGGATAACGGGTTCCTCGGTCGAGGAGCTCCGCAGAGCATGCGATGTGCACACTTTCGCCCAGGAAGTGCAATTGTCCCTGGAGCTGGCGGACGTTTCATTCGCCGATGCCGCCGGAATTGTTCTCCTCAAGGAACTGCACATTCGGGGCGTCGGACTTCTGCGCATCAACCCGTTTATGGCCGAACAGCTCAAAGATGGAGCATCGTCTGACGAATCTAGGGTCCCGCCACCCGTCCTCAGTTAATTGACGCCGGACAACTTGCACTTCGAATTGGGCTGCAACCGGGGTTCGAGCTGATTCAGGAGAAGGCATATGGGGAATATTGGACTTAGGTCACTGAGGTTGGTCCGATTCGGGGCTTCGTCCTCACAAGAACATCCACCGTCGGGGGGCTTCGAAGAGTTGGCCATGCCCCTGTTCGACTCGCTTTACAACTTCGCGCGCTGGCTGGTGCAGGATTCGAACGATGCCGAAGATCTCGTACAAGAGACTTACCTCAAGGCTTTTCGCAGTTTCGCGTCGTTTCAGCCGGGCACAAACTTCCGCGGATGGATTTTTCAAATCCTGAGAAACACCTTCCTGAGTTCGCGCGCAAAACTCGAGTGGCGCATGACGGTTGCGATGGACTTGGAGGCGGACGGACCTGAACTGGCGGTTGATACGGAAACTCCCGAAACGATTTTAATGAATCGCTCCGATTCGAAACGAGTGCGGCGTGCCATCGAGGATCTGCCGGTGCACTACCGGGAGACGCTACTCCTTTGTGAAGTGGAAGAAATGTCGTACCAGGAGATCGCGGAAGTAATGTCGATCCCAATAGGAACAGTCATGTCCCGTCTGGCTAGGGCACGGAAGGAAGTTCGCCAGTCACTCCGTAGCGCTCCAAATGCACCGCTATCGAGAGAGTTGCCTCATCCCATCGGGGTGCGCTAGGAGGGGAGTGAAATACACCGCGAGACCACCGTGGTAAGCGACGCTGTGACGCTTGCCGGGTGAATCAAGCGGCAACCGGAGAAGGAGGAGAAGCGCATGGCAGCTACCACTTTGGCAGCGACCTTGAGCATTCCAACACTAGAACTGCGGCCACCTTCAGTCGAGCGGGTTTTGATTATCGAGCACGATGTTGCGTTGGGTAAGATTCTGCAGCGACTCTTCTCTTCGGAAGGATACGCGGTGGATGTTGTCCCTGATGCCGTTTGCGGTTTGGAAAGAATTCAGCAACGGGCGCCAGCCGCAGTGATCCTCGATCTGCCGCGCGCGGGATCTTCAGGGTGTGATCTTTGCAAGACAATTACAAATGTGATTCAAGGTTCGCCTCTCGTAATTCTTAGCGGGAGTTCGGATATCGTGGACAAGGTCCTGCTACTGGAACTGGGCGCCGACGATTACGTGACCATACCGTTCAGCCCACGCGAACTTGTTGCCCGTTTGCGTGCGTTAATCAGGCGTGCGTCGCGCTCCAACCCGGAGGCCGCAGACGTATATGTCTTTGCGGATGTGAGGGTGGACTTCTTCAAGACGGAGATCACCCGTTGCGGGGAGAAGATCACGGTCACTCTAAAGGAGTTCAAGATGCTGGAATTCTTGACCAAGAATGCTGAACGTGTGATCTCACGGGACGAGCTTCTCAAGGAGGTTTGGGGTTACCAGTACTGTCCTCGAACCCGAACGGTGGACAACCACATCCTGAAGTTACGACAGAAACTGGAGAGCGACCCTTCCCGCCCGTTACACTTTCTCACAGTACAGGGCCGGGGCTACAAGTTCTTGCCTTAAGCAGCTTCTGCCACGGAAGCGCTGCCCACCTTTATTTTGTTCTGCTGCAAGGTGCAATCTTCACCTAGCTGTGCCTTTGCCGTCCACACACTACCCAGAAAGTCCAGCATCAGCCGATTCACCTCACTCAGCGCTTCTAGCCCGGTCCGGCGTCCAAAGCCCGGCAGCGGGAACTTGTTCCAGAGATTCGGAAGGCTCTTCTTCAGCTAAGACGCGGCCTTAAAAAGCTTCGCAAGATTATCGACGTTCGTAGCACTGGCATCGCCGATTACGAAATAGCGTAGCCCCGCTTGAGTCCATGTTTCCATGTTGAACGTCAGTTGCTTCGGCGAGACGGGATCTTTATCCAAGCTAGCTGGCAAAGACTGTTCCCGGAATATGAAGACGGAAATATGATGTTTCCCTGCGTCGTAAATGAGATGCGCGCCCGGCGTTTGATCAAGATAGGTCATCCGGCCGCCAAGCAGGGTGAACCCGGAGTTCTGGAGCTCCGGCAAATTGAATGCGAAGGGGATTTTTCCCTGAAACCAGGGCTTCACCGTATGCCGATCGGTGGAGATCACATCCACCGGAGATGAACTGGCGAGCGTCGCCACGTGCAAGTCTGCGATCTCGCTGAAAACCTGATCTCTACCGGATCGAGTTCCGAGATAGGCCGATGTTAACGTACCGACCACGAGAATGACGGCTGCCGCAGCAGCTAGCGTCCATGCCAGACCGAAACTGCGCCGCGGTTTTGCAGCAATCTTCTGCTGCATCCGCTTTCGGAACTCAGCACTGGGAGTGTAACGTTTTCCAGCGACGTGAATCGCGCGCTTCATCTGCACGAGCACAAGGGCATCCGCCGAGCAAGAGTGGCAGCCGCGTACGTGAGCATCGAAGGTGCGCATCTCCTCCTCCGGAACCTCACCGTCGATGTACATGTCGAGTTTCGACTTCCAGGACTCACAAACCATAGGTCACCATTTTAGTTCATCCTTTTGCAAACTGTTCCTGTAGGCCACCGCGTAGGGCTTTTCTGGCTCGGGATAACCGCGACATCACCGTTCCCATCGGGATGGCGAGAGTGGCAGAGATTTCCTGGTAGGACATTTCTTCGACCTCACAGAGCAAGAGGATCTCGCGATAGGCAACTGGCAGTTGCTCCAAGGCCTGCCGCACAAGCTGATCATCCGAGCGCCTCAGCAGGATGCTCTCGGGCGTTTCCTTGACTGCGGGCAAGGCTTCCTCTTCGCCTTCAAGATCGAGTGGCACGGGAGCAGTCGCCTTCAGCCCGGTACGGGAGGTCAGAAACGTATTCCGCAGGATCTTATAGATCCAGGCCCGAAAATTTGTGCCTAGCTGGAACGAAGAAAAACCCTTAAGTGCTTTGGCGTAAGTCTCCTGCACAAGGTCCTCGGCTTCTTGCCGGTCATGGGTCAGCCAGCAGGCAAAGTTATAGAGCCGCTCGAAGTGAGGCATGGCTAGCTGCTCGAACGACTCCGATGGCAGGCTCTCTCCGACATGCACACACGGGTAAACCGGCGGACGACCGTTTTATTCCCACGACCCACAAACAAATGTCGCGGAATAAACCCGGTTCCCGTCGGTTCTACACCACGAGTCACTGAGCGAACTGGAGTCACCGAGGCAATGGTGGTGCGGAAGAACCACACGCTCTTTAGCAACTCCTTCAGGAGGAACAAAATGAAAAGCAATCTGAAAATGCTTGGTTTGGGGCTGTGCATGCTGCCGATGTACCTGCATGCCGGAACAGGACAGGATGTGAAACAAAAGTATCAACCGGCCCAAGAGCAGAACACACGATCTGCAGAACCGATTCCGGCGGGCACCATTCTTCCCGTCAGCTTGAACACTGCCTTGCGCTCGGACAAGAACGGAAGTGGAGCTACGATAATCGCGACGGTCATGCAGGACGTGCCGCTGGGCGGCGGAGGAATGCTACCTAAAGGATCCAAGGTGACAGGCCATGTAGTCGGCGCCATCACTCCGGGAAAGGGATCTGACGAATCAAGGGTCTCATTTCAATTGGACCAGGTCCAACTTGGCAACCTGACCATCCCAATAACCACCAACCTGCGCGCACTAGCGTCAAGGTCTGCCGTACTTGCTGCCACACCTGAGCTAACCTCGCCCGATTATGCCGACGACCAAGTTCAAATCGGAGGCGACCAGATTTCCTACGGCGAAGGTGGCCCAGTAATGGTGGGAGAGCAGATCGTTGGGAAATACACCAGCCAAGGCGTGCTCGCCTATGTGGACCGGGATTCGGGCGCGCCAAGCGGGGGCATGATCGAAGACAATGCCCGTCAGCAAGCATTTTGGCTCTTCTCAGTGAATGCCCGCGGCGCATACGGATTCGGCGACCTGAAAATCCTCCAATCCGAACGCCGCGGGCCGCTTGGTGAAGTTACGTTGGCCTCCAACCGCAAGGCCGTGAACATCGACAAGGGCAGCGCGATGCTCTTGCGCGTAGTTGGCAGTGGGCCCGAAGAGGCGCAGGTTCGCACGACTCCTTCGCGGGAGACAGGGCAATAAGGAGTCGCGGGTTTGCGGCGGAGTTGGTTTCGTCAAGTCAGGTTCGCCGTAGCCCGCGATTCATTCCTCAAGCCCACAGAATCCCGTTTGAGAAACTTTTTAGGACCGCTTGGAATAAAAGATCGGAAAGTCCGTTATCTACAGTGAAGCGAGTGTAAAGCGACTGGATCGGATGACCTCCACTTCGTTCCGCTACCACCTGTGTGGCGCGTGCGAGACTCACCTCCGCGATTGCTCTCTCCTTTTGCGCGGGGGTGGGGATTTTTTACTGCTCGCACGAATTCAGATCGGAATGAAGGCGTAGGGCAAATCTGGGAAGAGGCAATGGCGATGGTTAATCCTTTCGACC
>Ga0187851_10001322_pt1 | contig 23824 bp, 26 predicted proteins | sample June2016WEW_6_10_FD_132997 | JGI IMG/M metagenome (GOLD analysis project Ga0187851, IMG submission 132997) | Peatland microbial communities from SPRUCE experiment site at the Marcell Experimental Forest, Minnesota, USA - June2016WEW_6_10 | ecosystem: Environmental > Terrestrial > Soil >...
AAGTTATTGATTATAAACAGCCAATTAGAGCACCCCCGCTACACCGTAGCGGCTTGTCCGCGGCCGGACCCGGAATTGCCCATGCCGACCAGCGCGTCCGAGCCTCAACCGGACAGGCATGATGATTCTCCCTGTTTCGCCTTTGTGTGCCGCGGGATTGGGCGTTCCGGACCAGCGCACCACAGATTCGCGCCGCTTTCCGGATCGCGGACCGGCCACGGAGGTTGCTCCGAATTCCATCCGGGTGCACCTTGAGGCTGCCCGGCCTGGTTGTCTGATCTTCCCAATCGGCACGTACAGCATGAGCAATTTGAATCCGATTTGTTGAAAACACAGCAGTTGGACTCACCAGTACGCCCAACTTCTCAGCCCGGTTGTGGAGGCCTCCGCACACTCCTTGCATATGTCAGAAAATCGCCGCATAATCGCATCAGCGCTCAAGGCCGTATTATCACTCGGGCCTTTTTGTTGTGGCGTATATGACCGCTTTTCTGCGGTCGTGAACCACCCCCCAGATTGATAGCAAGAAGCGTGCGGCTGGACGCAGCCACGCCTTGAGCTGGCCCTGAGTCGCGCGAGCGACAGGGCTCCGCGGGAGGTGAACCATGGCCAGCGCCGCCGTAACAAAGATGGTGCCTGAGTGGAGCACCGTCAGTGAATCCGCAACAACCACCGCAATCGTCAGCCCGAGTGAATGCGAAATCGCCACACTCGCGTATCAATTGTGGCAAGCGAACGGCTGTCCCGATGGATCCGATCGGGAAGACTGGTTCCACGCGGAAGTGATTCTCATGAACGCACTCATCGCGCACTACGAAGATCTGTCGAGACCTCCATCGCCCCCCCGCCGCGGTCCCCACAGCGAGTCCGAAATACTGGTCGGGGTCTGCTGGGAGGGACATTGGGAGGTCTGGGAAAGTGAATGGCGCAGCGCCCGCTGGGTCTGGGATTTAAGCCGCGCCGGCGTTGAAGTTTCGAGTCGGGCAGCCGCAGCCTGAACCGACGCCGCCGGGTAACTGCCCGACAGGACCGTCGTGGGTAGAACCACGCCTTCGGAAGGTGGAGGGGACCACGGTCGGGGAGTCGATCTTCGCCCTCTGCCCTACGCCGTTCCTCGTCGTCTCAGCGCGGGTCCGACTCTCCGGCCAGCGTCCCCACGCGCACCGGCAGCACGGGCGGCCGCACGCTCCCGGCGCCCCACCCGTACAGGAACTCCGCCGCCGGGCCGCACGTTCTCGCCTGGCAGGCTCCCATACCGCAGCGCGACCCCAGCTTGGCCTCTTTCCACGACTTGAATTCGCCCAACCGGCCCGCCGTCACGTCCTCGCAGCGGCACACAATGGTTTCCGCTGTGACGGCACCTTTCAACTCCTGGCGCAGCGTGAAGGCCCGCTCCAGCGCCGCGGCGAAGCCCCGGTAGCGCGCCCGTGCCGCAAAATGCGCCCGCGCCCGGTCCGGTTCATCGGCGGCGGCATATCCGGCCACGCTGCCCTCCTCCAGGCTCAGCTCCGCGCCCCCGATGCCCGTCACTTCGCCCGCGGCCAGAACACCGTCCACGCTGGTGTTTTGGAATTCGTCCACTGCGACCGCGCCCGCGCTCACGCGGCAACCAATGAGCTGCGCCAGTTCCGTGTTCGGCCGTAGACCGTAGCCGCACGCCAGCAGGTCGCACTCGACCTTCGTTTCGCGCCAGCCGTCGGTCAGTTTCACCCACTTCAGCCGGGCGTTGTCTTCAGAAACACCTCCGGAGGCGCCGCCCGCCGCCATCACCCACCAGCCGGCTCTCAACGGCACGCCGCGCGCGGCCATGGCCAGCCCAGCGGCTTCCAGTAGTTTCTTAGGAAATGCCCATAACCGTAACGAAAATCGAATCAAATCAGCCAACGGCGCCTGTTCGAAAACACCTAACAGATCGGCTCCGTGTTGACTTAGCACGCCCGCCACGGCCAACAGCAGTGGCCCCGACCCGGCCACCACCACCCTCCGGAGGGCCACCGGGAATCCTCCCTTGACGAGCGCCTGCAAGCCGCCCGCGCCGACCACGCCCGGCAGCGTCCAACCGGGGAACGGGAGGAACAGCTCGCGCGCGCCCGTGGCCAAGACCAGACGGCGGCAGTGCACTTCGACAGTCTCGAATTCATGCTCGAATCGGATCACGCCCGCGTCGGCGTCGGCTTCAAACGCCGCCGCGCCGGGCAGGATCTCCACCCTGCTGGCGGCCAGCCGCGCCAGCCAGGCCGCCGCGACCGGTGTTCCAGCCGAAGAACGATCCGCGCGCCAGATTTGTCCGCCGCAGGCTGGATTCTCGTCGGCCAGCAGCACGCTGCGCCCGCACTCGGCCGCGCGGCAGGCCGCCGCGATCCCGGCCGGGCCGGCGCCCACTACCAGCACATCGCATTCGCGCCTGCTCATGGCTGGTCCGTCTCCACGCGCAGGCCTTCGCGGCAGGGCGTCATGCAACTGCGCACGTGCATGCGGCCGTCCACCGTCACCCGGCACTCCTGGCACGCCCCCATGCCGCACAGCGGCGCGCGCGGCTCGCCCTGGACCGAATTGCGGAACCGCGTCAGCCCCAGCCCCAGCAGCGCCGCGGCCAGCGTCGCCTCCGCCGGTACCTCGCGCTCGTCGCCGTTGAGGACGATCCGTACGGTTTCACTCATCGTTTAACTCGCCACCCATGACTGCACGACGGGCAGGAAGATACGGTTCAGCCGGGATCTCCGGCACGCGGCCAGTGAGATGCGCGGCCAGCAGGCGCGCCGTTCCCAACGCCGTGGTAATGCCCAGCCCCTCGTGTCCCGCGGCGATCCACACGCCCGCCAGCTCCGGATGCGGGCCAATCAGCGGCAGCTTGTCGGGCGTCGCCGCGCGCAGGCCCGTCCAGCAGCGGATCGCGCTCAGCTCGCGCAGAGCCGGCATGAAGCTGAACGCACGCCGCAACATCGCTTCCAGAATCGGCCGGTCGACAGCCTCCGTGTCCACACCGCTCTGCCGCGACGAGCCGATCAGGACCTGTCCGGTCGGTCGCGGAGACAGATTGAAGGCCACGCTGTCCGACGCCAGCGCTTGCACGCTCTTGGTGTATCCCAATTCCACCACCTGGTGGCGCAGGAAACCCGGCGCGCGATCGGTGATCACCAGGTGGCCTTTGCGCGGCTGGATCGGCAGTCCTCGTGTCAGCCGCGCGGCGGCCATGCCGGCGGCGTTGATCAGCGCGCCCGCGCTCCAGGCCGTCCAATCGCTCAATTTGGCGCGGCCGTCGCGCATCGATTCCACCGCCACGCCGGGGCGGAAAACGGCCCCCTGCGCCACCGCGCTGCGGATCATCCAGCGCGCCACGGCCGGCGCATAAACCACTGCATCCTGGGGGATCAATAACCCGCCACTGAGCCCGGGCCGAAGCTGCGGCTCGGCCTCCGCCAAGCCGGCCGGGTCTAGCAATTCGGCGCTGAGGCCGCGTGCGGCGGCATCGTCGCGCAGGCGGTGCGCGGCGGCCAGTTCTTCTTCGTCGGCGGCCACCCAGAGCGTGCCGCATGGGGAGTATTCGGCCTCGGCGGGCAGCTCCGGGGCCAGCGCCTGCCATAGTTGCCGCGACCAGGACGTAAGCCGGAACTGGGGCTCGGAGTCCTGCATGACCACCACATGGCCCATGCCGGCAGCGGTGGCGCCGGCGCCCGGGAAGGCCGGATCCGCGATCGCCACAGAGAGACCGGCGCGGGTCAACTCCAGGGCGCAGGCCGCGCCGACAATACCCGCTCCGGCGATCACGACATCGAAATTGGCCCTCACAACCGGCACCGCCGGACCGCAAAAACACCGTGATTCCACCGTGCCAACACCATGAAAACACCATGAATCCACCACGCCAACACCGTAAAAACACCGCATTGCACTGGTGAAACCATGGCAAAACGCGGTGAAATCATCGGTGAAACACGGTGGTTTTCACGCTGCATCGGCGCCGCGATCACGGCCGGATCCCCCAGCGGAAGGGGTCGCTTTCCTCGAGCACCAGCCGCCCCTCGGCGGTCACAAAGGCCGAGCCGCGGATGAACGGCCAGAGCTGCCCGTCGCGCTCCTCGACATAGCCTTCGAAGACGCTGCCGACGATGCTCTGCTGGCGGTAGGGCTGGCCGGGCTCGAGCACTCCGTCGGCCCACAGGCAGGCCATTTTGGCGCTCGTGCCGGTGCCGCAGGGCGAACGGTCGTAGGCTTTGCCGGGGCACAGCACGAAGCTGCGGGCGGGCTCACCTGGAGCGGGTATCGAGAACAGTTCGATGTGGTCAATCTCGCGGCCGCCGGCGCCCTCGACGCCGTGCTCGCGCAGAGCAGCGCGGATGGCCCAAGCGTAATCCGTCAGTTCCTCCAGATGCGCCAGATCCAGCGGAAAGCGGTGGTCGTAAGTGAGGAAGAACCAGTTGCCGCCCCAGGCCACGTCGCCGTGCACGTCGCCATGGCCCGGCACGTCCACCGCGGCACCACGGATCCAGCGGTAAGCGGGCACGTTGCCGACCGTGATCTGGCCGTCGTCGTGGAGTTCCGCGGTCACCGTGCCGACGGGCGTCTCAATGCGGTGCAGGCCGGCGCCCAGGCGGCCCATCCAGGCCAACGTGGCCACCACGCCGATCGCGCCATGGCCGCACATGCCGAGGTAGCCGACGTTATTGAAGAAGATCACGCCGGCGGCGCAGGAGCGGTCGACGGGCGGACACAGCAGCGCGCCGACCAGGGCGTCGGAGCCGCGCGGTTCATTGACTACGGCCGAGCGAAAGAGGTCGTGCTGGGAGCGGAAGAGTTCCAGGCGTTCGGAGAGCGGTCCCGAACCGAGGTCCGGACCGCCGTCGACGACCAGGCGCGTGGGCTCGCCGCCGGTGTGGGAGTCGATGAAATGAATGGTCTGCACGATGCGCCCCCCAGAGGCACTTTACCACCTGCGGGAGGGCAGGGAACGCGCGCGGCCCGGACCCGCGCGGCGCAGGCTAGAGTGGTGTCTCAGGTAAGGCTTGACAACGCCGGCCGGGCGTCGACACGAGTGTCGACGCGGCAGGCACGAGTGCCTGCGCCACGTGCCTGCGCCACGGGGAATGGCCGGAGATTGGCAGAGAATCTGCGAGACCTGACACTAACTGGCGATCTGGGCCAGGCCGAGGATCTGGTTTTCGAAGCCGTAGTCGAGCGCGGGGCGCTCATGGTGGCGCTGATACCAGCGGTAAGTTTCCTTGAGACCTTCGGCCATGGGGCAGGGCTTGAAGGCGAGCATGCGCTGCGCCTTGTTGACCAGCATGGTGATGGGCGCGAGGTCGAAATAGACGCCGAAATAGAGGTGCGGGCCCATGGGGTGGCCCCCGGCGCGCAGGATGCGCTCGCGGGGAATGCGCACGACCTTAGTTTCCTTGCCGGCGGCGGCGGCCAGCAGTTCGATGAATTCGGCCTGGGTGAGCGCGCGCGGGTTGGCGATGTTGAAGGCGTGGCCGACGGCGGAGGGCGACTCCACGGCCTTGAGCATGGCCGCGACCAGGTCCTTCACATAGACGAACTGCATCAGGCGGCGGCCGTCGCCGGGCAGGATCAATGGCCGCTTATCGCGCATGCGGTCCCAGAAGAACTGTTCGCGGTAGAAGGGATTGGCCGGGCCGTAGATAAACGGCGGACGCAAGGTCACCACGGGCAGGCCAAAGCGCTGGTGAAGCTTGAACAGAACGCGTTCGCTCTGGGCCTTGTGGCGGGCGTAGCGGTCGGGCCAGTCGTCGGGGGCCAGGGCGTCGCCCTCGTGGTGATTGAGGCCGTCGCCGTAGGCGGCGACGCTGGACATGAAGACGTAGCGGCCAACGTGGCCGCAAAGCTGCTTGCCGAGCGCGTCGACGACGGAGGCGGGGGTGCCGCGCTCCCAGTCGTAGGCGTTGTCGAAAAGGGCGTCGAAGTCCTTGCCGGCCAGGGCGCGCTGCATCTGCTCCGGGTCGTTGCGATCGGCCTGCAGGTTCTCCACCTTCTTGCCGAACTCGTGGGCCGGCTTGCGGTGCAGGACGGTCACTTCATGCTCCTGCTTGACGAGCGCGGAGACGAGGTGCCGTCCGATGAAAGTCGTGCCGCCGATCACGAGGATTTTCATCCTCTTGCTGACACCCTCCTCCGAATCCCCGACGTGATGGCCGTTCGCGTGCGAAACGCCGTTATGGCGTGGATCAGTCATAGTACTCAAGACCGAGGTGCGTGATCAAATCCTCGCCGCGCATATGGCGCAGGGTGTTCTTGAGCTTCATGAGCTGAATGAAGATGTCGTGTTCTGGGTATAGACCGGGCGCGGTCATGGGGGCCTTGAAGTAGAAGCTCAGCCACTCCTGAATGCCGCGCATGCCGGCGCGCTGCGCCAGGTCGAGGAACAGCACCAGGTCGAGCACCAGCGGCGCGGCGAGAATCGAGTCGCGGCACAGGAAGTCGATCTTGATCTGCATCGGGTAGCCCAGCCAGCCGAAGATGTCGATGTTGTCCCAGCCTTCCTTGGAGTCGCCGCGCGGCGGGTAGTAGTTGATGCGCACGGCGTGATACAGCTTCTTGTACAGGTCGGGGTAGAGATCGGGCTGGAGAATGTATTCGAGCACCGAGAGCTTGGTTTCTTCTTTCGACTTGAAGCTGCCGGGATCCTCGAGCACTTCGCCGTCGCGATTGCCGAGGATGTTAGTCGAGAACCAGCCGTGGACGCCCAGCATGCGAGCCTTCAGACCGGGCGCGATCAACGTCTTCATAAAGGTCTGGCCGGTTTTGAAATCTTTGCCACAGATGGGCAGGCCGCGATCGCGGGCCAGGTCGCGCAGAGCCGGGGCATCGGTGGTCAGGTTGGGCGCGCCGTTGGCGTACGGCACGCCGGACAGCAGCGCGGCGTAGGCGTAAATCTGGCTGGGAGCGATTTCCGGATCGTCGTTGCGCAGGCCTTCTTCAAACGCGGCCAGCGTCTGGTGGACGGCGGAAGGACGATGAAAAACTTCGGTCGAGCCGCACCAGATCATGACCACGCGGGAGCAGCCGTGGGCGCGCCGAAACTCTTCGATGTCGGCCATCAAGGCGTGGGCCTTGTCCATCTTCGTGCCCGTGGTTTTCTTGTTGGGACCGTCGATGCGGCGAACGTATTCATGGTCGAAGACGGCCTTCATCGGCTGGATGGCCTGCAGCGGCTCTTTGACCTGCTCGAGGAGGTCCTTATCGAGCACGTGGGCGTTGGCCGCGGCCTGGTAGGCCGTGTCTTCATAAATGTCCCAGCCGCCGAAGACGAGATCGTCCAGGCTGGCCAGTGGCACAAAGTCCTTGATATACGGGCTGCGTCCGTCGGTGCGCTTGCCGAGGCGGATGGTGGCGAGTTGCGTGAGAGAACCGATGGGCAGGCCGAGCCCGCGTTTCACGGCCTCCACGCCCGCGATGAAGGTGGTGGAAACTGCGCCGATACCGGGAATCAAAACGCCCAGTTTGCCCTCGGCCGGGGCGATTGTGACGGGGAATTGAGATGGCAAAACGAATACTCCTCACCGGTCAAGAGTGGGCCGGGAACACAAGACTCCAACTGCTATCCTATCAACTGGATGCAAGTTCGCGCGACAACGGCGATCCCGACGGTGGTGGCGGACGACGAAGCGCCGGCCCTGGATGAGCTGGTTTTCCTGCTGCGCGGCTTCCCCGAAATCGACGTGGTAGCCACGGCGCGCAACGGTCCGGAGACCGTGGCGGCGATTGAACAGCACGAGCCGGACCTGGTGTTTCTGGACGTGCAGATGCCGGGGCTGGACGGATTGGGCGTCATCAATAAGCTGCGCGCCGACCATGCGCCGATGCCCTCGTTCGTGCTGTGCACGGCATACGACCAGTACGCGCTGGAAGCGTTCCGGCTCGAAGTGCTGGACTATCTGCTGAAGCCGGTGGACCGCGAGCGGCTGAGCTTGACGGTGGATCGCGCGCGGCGGCAGATGCTGGATCCCGAACCGCCGCCGTCGTCGTCGGCCCCGATCCCGGCGCGCAACAAAATTGTCGTCCGAACCAGCGGGCACAACCTGATCGTCGACGTCGCCGATATTATTTACGCGACCATCGACGACGGGCTGATTACGGTGGTGACCACGGCCATGGAAGGCCAGGCCAGTTTCAAGACGATCGAGGAGATGCAGGCCAACCTGGACCCGGCCGTGTTCTGGCGCGCGCACCGCAGCTACCTGGTCAACATCAATCAGATCAAGGAAGTCATCGCCTGGTTCAAGTCGAGCTACCAGTTGCGCATGAACGACAAGAAGAACAGCGAGATCCCGGTCAGCCGGGTGCAGACGCGGCGGCTGCGGGAGCTGTTCAAGCTCTAGTGTGGTGTCCCAGGTAAGTACTGAGAACACCGGCTGAGCGTCGACACGAGTGTCGACGCGGCAGGCACGAGTGCCTACGCCACGGTGAATGGCCGGCGATTTTCAGAGAATCTGCGAGACATGACACTAGGGACGATCGGGCGCGATTCTGGCGGAGGGTAAGGCCTTACTGCCACGGGTCTTTGAAATCAGTTATTTATGGGGGAGAATCAGTAAGCCCTTTCCGAAAGGCCGCCTTCGGCTGCCTGTGGGCATCGGGCTCCGACAACGCTTAGGCGCTTCGTTCCAGCAATGGAGTCCTTGAATCGCTGGCCAAACTGGACTAATATGGTCGTGTATCGTTAAGCCTAGCGCGTAGGGTACGGATGCAAGAATCGCTGGGCTCCCCGCGTGCGGCTTTTACAGGAGAATACATGAAGAAACTGGCTTTAGTTTTCGCGTTCTGCGCCGTCGCCGCCTTCGGGGCGGACTGGACGGGCTACGTCTCCGAAACCAAGTGTGGCGCCAAGCATAACGACGGCTCCGAGGCCTCCATCAAGTGCGTGACCCACTGTATCAAGGACGGCGCCAAACCGGTGTTGGTGGTGGGCGACAAGGTCATTGCCATCGCCAATCCCGCCAAGGTGCCGGAGAGTCTGTACGGTCTCAAGGTGAAGGTGACAGGCAAGCTGAAGGGCGAGGCGGTTATTATCGCCTCGATCGCCGCCGCCGACTAACTCAGCCCCAATTCGATGCGATTCCACAGGCCGGCGCGCGCCTTCTCGAGAGAGGCGGTCCGGCCTGTACGTTTTTGTATTGTGGAAAAATGCGGAATGGACAGGCGGGGAGAAACGGGCTTGAATACGCTAAGGGGAACTATGTCCCGATGTGGAAGAGCTGAAAGGGCATCATGGCTGAGCGTTTAAAAATAACTGACGAAAGAAATGGCCAGCAGTACGACGCGCCGATCAAGGACGGCGCGATCCGGGCGCTGGATCTGCGCAAAATCAAGACCGGGCCGGAAGATTTCGGGATGTTATCCTACGACCCCGCGTTTCAGAATACGGCTTCCTGCCGCAGCTCGATCACCGATATCGACGGCGAGCGCGGCATTCTGCGCTACCGCGGCTATCCAATCGAGGAACTGGCGGAGAACTGTTCGTTTCTGGAGGTGGCCTGGCTGCTGCTGAACGGCGAGCTGCCGACCTACGGGCAAATGGAGACCTGGGAGGCCCAGGTGAAGCGGCACACGATGCTGCACGAGACCACGAAGAAATTCCTAGAGGGTTTCCGTTACGACGCGCACCCGATGGGCATGCTGATCTCGACCGTGGCCGCGCTGTCGACGGTGTATCCGGAGGCGCGCAGCGTCCACGACACGCCCAACCGGCGGCTGCAGATCACGCGGCTGATCGCGAAAATGCCGACCATCTGCGCCTACTGTTACCGGCATCATTTCGGGTTGCCCTACATTTACCCGGACAACGATCTCAGTTTCACCGGCAACTTCATGAACATGATGTGGAAAATGTTCGAGCCGAAGTACGTGGCCAACCCGGTGCTGGCGCGGGCGCTCGACATCCTGTTCATCCTGCACGCCGATCACGAGCAGAACTGCTCGACCAATACCGTGCGTTGCGTGGGCAGCTCCTGGGCCGATCCGTACCTATGCGTGGCGGCAGGCGCGGCGGCGCTCGCCGGGCCGCTGCATGGCGGGGCGAATGAAGAAGTGCTGCGGATGCTCGACGAGATCGGGACGAAGGACCGCATCCCGGGCTATATCGAAGAAGTGAAGGCCGGCAAGCGCAAGCTGATGGGCTTCGGCCACCGGGTCTACAAGAATTACGACCCGCGGGCCAAGATCATCAAGCACACGGCCTATCAGGTGTTCATCGTCACCGGCGAGAACCACAAGATCGAGATGGCGCGCGAGCTGGAACGGATTGCGCTGGAGGACGAGTACTTCATCTCCCGCAAGCTTTACCCGAACGTCGATTTCTACTCCGGGATTATCTATGAGGCGATGGGCTTCCGGCCGGACCTGTTCACCGTGCTGTTTTCCATCCCGCGCGTGGTGGGCTGGCTGGCGCAGTACGAGGAGATGCTGGCCGATCCGGAACAGAAGATCGCCCGGCCGCGCCAGATTTACACCGGTTACCCGGAGCGCCATTTCGTCCCGGTCGGTGAGCGCGCGACGGTCGCGGCGGCGAAGAAATAGGCGCGCGTTCTATTTGCCGTTGAGCGGACAATCGGGCGGCGGAGTCCAGACCATCGCCTGGTCAACGCTCTTTTCGTCCATCCGCCGGACCATCCCGTCGTCGTAATGCGCGGGCAACGGCACGCGCAAAAGCGGGACCACGCAGCGGCCGGCCTCAAGCTGCATGCGATGCCCCGCGATCATCACCGGTTCGGGCGTCAGCAGTTGTTTCCAGTTCTGGAAGAACCATCCGCCGCCCTGCCGCGCTGGCGCGGCCGGCATTTCCGGCGCCTGCGGCAGCAGCCCCGGCGCCAGCAAGATCCGGTACGGAAACTGGGCCGCCGCCGGCTGTTCAGCCGCCTGCGGAATCAGCCCGGGCGCCAGCGAGAATCGATAAGGGAGAGAGCTGGCGGCCAGCCGGTCCGCCCGGCGCGCGCTGGGAGCAACTGCGGCCTGCTGGCCGAACAGCTGACCGGCCTGGAACAGGAGTACGAAAGCGAGTAACGTCAGTCGCATTCTGGCCCGATTCTACTGCTCAATGCGCCGCGGCACAATGCCCACGCGGGCAGGCCGGATGTAAACACCAAAGCCGGGCGGCCGCTGGCGCGGCGACCCGGCCTGTATGGTCTAAGAACTTGTCAGCGTTTACGCGTGGACGACCTGGGACTTGTAAACCTTGGCCATCTCGTCGAGGCTGACCGGCTTGAAGTCGCCGGCGTGGCCGGCCTGGCCGAACTCGACCATGCGCTGGGCCACGACCTTCTTCATGGCCTCGCGCGCGGGCTTGTTGTAGTCGCGCGGATCGAACTTCTCGGGCGTCTCCCACAGCACCTTGCGGATGGCGCCGGTCATGGCCAGGCGGTTGTCGGTATCGACGTTGACCTTGCGCACGCCGTTCTTGATGCCGAGCTGAATCTCGGAAACGGGCACGCCCCAGGTGGGTCTCATCTTGCCGCCGTACTGGTTGATGATGTCGATCAGTTCCTTGGGCACCGAGGAAGAGCCGTGCATCACAAGGTGGGTGTGCGGCAGGCGCTTGTGGATCGCGATCAGGATGTCCATCTTCAGGACGGCGCCGTCGGGCGCGCGGTTGAACTTGTAGGCGCCATGGCTGGTGCCGATGGCGATGGCCAGCGCGTCGACGCCGGTGCGCTCGACGAACTCGACGGCCTGGTCGGGGTCGGTGACATGCTCAAGGCCCGTGCCGCCGGCGCCGTGTCCGTCTTCAATGCCGCCCAGAACGCCGATTTCGCCTTCCACGGTGACGCCGCGATCGTGCGCCGCGTCGACCACGCGCCGCGTGGCCTCGACGTTGTAGTCGAACGTCGAGGGCGTCTTGCCGTCGGGCATAAGCGACCCGTCCATCATCACCGAAGTGAAACCCAGTTCGATGGCCGACTGGCAGGTCTCGGGGCTGTTGCCGTGGTCCTGGTGGAGCACCATCGGAATCTCCGGGTAAAGCTCGGTGGCAGCGAGCATCAGGTGGTACAAAAACCGGTCGTTCGAATACTGGCGGGCGCCGCGGCTCGCTTGGACGATCACGGGCGACTTGGTCTCTCTCGCCGCCTCCATGATCGCTTGAATCTGTTCCATGTTATTGACGTTGAACGCGCCAACACCATAACCACCCTTGGCCGCCTCGTCCAGAAGCTGCCGCATCGTCACCATTGGCATATGAATCTCCTTAAAACCCGATCGAAATTCGCAACGTGGAAGTACAAATCCATCATATAACACGGGCTAGTGCGCATTCGTGACGGTTCGGTTGAGATGTAACCGCGCGGCCCGGCGGGGCAGGGAAACGGTGCGAATGCATAGTGGGCGTATAGTCAAAGATAAGGAGATCCGAAATGTTAGGTTTCAAGAAGCGAGAGGCGGCGAAGCCTTCCGCGACTCTGGATAATCTGCAGGCCGCGCTGAACGGCGAGATGAACGCGAAGGCGCGTTACCAGCAGTTTGCCGCGAAAGCCGATGAAGAGGGTTACGGGCCCGTGGCGAGCCTGTTCCGCGCCGCCGCGATGGCCGAAGGCATCCACGTTGACAATCACAGGAAGGTGATCGTCAAATTGGGTGCTCCGCCGTTTGTGAAGTTCGAGATTCCGGATGTGAAGTCCACGCGCGAGAACCTGGAAGCGGCCATCCAGGGCGAAGTTTATGAGCGCGACGAGATGTACCCGGCCTTCATCAAGCAGGCGCGCGCTGACGCCGTGCCAGCCGCGGAACACACGTTTTCATTGGCCCTGTCGGTCGAAGCCGAGCACGCCCGGCTCTACACCGCGGCACTGAACAACCTCGACCAACTGCGCGGCGAGGCCCGAACCTATTACGTATGCCCGGTGTGCGGTTGGACCTCGGAACAGCCCGAATTCGACTTATGCCCGGTGTGCTCGACGCCCGTAGAGCAATTCCAGGAAGTGCGCTAGCGCGCCTGCGCTATAGGCCGCGACCGCGCGTTACCGGGCCGCAGTTGTCGGACGGAGCCGCGACTGAAGGGACCAGTCGTCAGTCTGCTTCCCAACCTCCGCTCAGCCGCGCGCACAAAGCAAAGCGGCTCCCCTAGGGGAGCCGCTTTCGTTGTCTGGCGAGTGGTTATCGCGAATCGGGTTAACGGCGGTCGCCGCTGGGGCCGCGACGCGGGCCGCGGTCACCGCGGTCTCCGCCGCGATGCGGGCGGTCGCCGCGGTCATGTTCGCGCGGAGGACGGTCGCCGGCCGGAGCGGGCGCCTCGCCGCGGTTGTCGGAGCGGACTTCGATGTTCGGCGGGGCGTCGGCGCCCGGCTCGCCCGAATCGGCGTGGCCGGTGGCGCCGTGGAGCTTCTCGCGCTGTTCGCGCAGCACGGCCCGGCGGCTGAGCTTGATCTTGTTGCCTTCGAGCGCCAGCACCTTCACCAGGATCTGGTCGCCCTCGTTCAACTCGTCGCGCACGGTCTTCACGCGGTTCTCGGAGATCTCGCTGATGTGCAGCAGCCCGTCGGTGCCGGGGAAGATCTCGACGAACGCGCCGAAGTCGGCGATGCGGACCACCTTGCCCAGATAAGTCTTGCCGACCTCGGCCACGGCGGCGATGTCGGAGATCATCTGCAGCGCCTTCTTGGCGGACTCGCCATCGACCGCGAAAACGTTGATCGTGCCGTCGTCGTGGATGTCGATCTTGGTGCCGGTCGAGTCTGTGATGCTGCGGATCATCTTGCCGCCCGGTCCAATCACCTCACGGATCTTTTCGGTCGGGACGGTGATTGTGTAAATGCGTGGCGCGTAGGGCGAGAGCTCCGCGCGCGGCGTGCTGAGGATCTCCTCCATCTTGCCGAGGATGAACAGGCGGCCTTCGCGAGCCTGCGCCAGCGCCTCGCGCATGATGTTCACGCTGATGTTGGGCACCTTGATGTCCATCTGCAGACCGGTAATGCCCACGCGCGTGCCGGCGACCTTGAAGTCCATGTCGCCGTAATGATCTTCGGCGCCCGCGATGTCGGTCAGGATGGCGTACTTGTCGCCTTCCTTGACCAGCCCCATGGCAATGCCGGCGACCGGCGCTTTGATTTTCACCCCGGCATCCATCATCGACAGGATGGCGCCGCAGACGGTGGCCATGGACGAGGAGCCGTTGGACTCGAGAATGTCGCTGACGATGCGCATGGTGTAGGGGAAATCGGTCTCCGACGGCATGACCGCGAGGATGCTGCGCTCGGCCAGCGCGCCGTGGCCCACTTCGCGGCGGCCCGGGCCGCGCATGAAGCCGACCTCGCCGACGCTGAACGGCGGGAAGTTGTAATGCAGCATCAGGCGCTTGGAAGTCTCGGCCAGGTTGATCGTCTCCAGCCGCTGTTCGTCTTCTTTGGTGCCCAGCGTCGTGGTGACCAGAGCCTGCGTCTCGCCGCGCGTGAACAGCGCGGAGCCGTGTGTGCGCGGCAGCACGCCGACTTCGATCGTGATCGGGCGGATCTGATCGAACGCCCGGCGGTCGGGCCGCTGGCGGAGTTCGAGCGTCTCGTGGCGGAAGATCCGCTCGCGCAGCAGCTCGAAGCAGATATGCGCCTCGATCTTGTCCTCCGGGGTCTCGAACGGGGCGAGCGCTTCGTCCTCGAGGGCATCCACCAGGGCGTAGCTTTCGCTCTTGCCGTGCTTCTGCGTGTCGAGCGCGTCGGTGAGGCGGTCGCGGAGCAGTTTCTCCACCGCTGCATAGATTGTCTCGTTGCGCTGCGGCGCGGTGAATTCGCGCTTCGGCTTGCCGGCCTTGGCCGCGAGTTCCTTAATACCGGCGATGATCTTCTTGCAGCACTCGTGGCCGAACTCGATGGCCGCCAGGACTTCTTCTTCGGTGGCTTCGCAGGCTCCGGCCTCCACCATCACAATGCCCTCATCGGTGCCGGCCACGACGATGTTGAGCTTGGAACCCTTTTGCTCATCATAGGTCGGTTCGACGACGGGCGCGCCGTCCACCATGGCGACGCGGACGCTGCCCAGAACGTGATGGAAGGGAATGTCGGACAGGGCCAGAGCGGCGGAAGCGCCGTTCATGGCCATCGAGCTTGGATCGTGCGCCGGGTCGGCCGAGAGCACCAGGCCGACGACCTGCGTCTCACAGGAGTATCCCTCGGGGAACAGCGGGCGGATCGGCCGGTCGATGAGCCGCGCGGTGAGAATCTCGCGGTCGCTCATGCGGCCTTCACGTTTCAGAAAGCCGCCGGGAATCCTTCCCGCGGCGTAAGTGTATTCGCGGTAATCGATCGTCAGCGGGAAGAACGAAGCGCCAGGCTTCGGCTCCCGATTGGAACAGGCAGTGCTCAGCACTACCGATTCGCGGAATCGCACAGTCACGGCGCCGTGCGCCTGCCTGGCGAGTTTCCCTGTTTCCAGGGTTAGGACCCGGCCACCCAGGTCGATTTCAAGTGAATGTATCATCATCTTTCTCCATGGCTTCCGGCCTGATTGCCGGAGAGCCTCGACTGCAATATTTCGTGTAAGGAACCAGGAAAGACAGCGCGCGGGCCGCGCCGCGGGACAGAGGTCCGGGCGCAAGTCAGGCTGCTGAGGTGCGCTATCCGGAAGGCTCGTCTCATCGCGGGCTTTTCGCGCTCAGCAATCGCTGACGCGGGCACAGGGGGCCTAACGGCGGATGCCCAGGCTCTGAATGATCTTGACGTAGCGTTCGGGGCTGCGGGACTTCAGATAATCCAGCAGGCGGCGGCGGCGCGCCACGAGCATCAGCAGACCGCGACGACTGTGGTGATCTTTCTTAAACACCTTGAAGTGCTCGGTCAACTGCTGGATCCGGTGGGTCAACAGAGCGATTTGCACTTCCGGGGATCCCGTGTCCGTTTTGTGGACACGGTAGGTGGTCATCACCTGGGATTTTACTTCGGGCGCCAGTGCCATTACTGGGTATACACTCCTGATCTCATTATTCTTTACGCTCATAGGGTAACACAGCCGCCGCCGCCAACGCGGGGTCCGTGCTGTCAAACCATGCCGAATCAGAGGGAATGGTGGCGGCACCAGAGCCCGCCTGGCGCCCCTAAGCCGGCTTGGTGGCCTACTGCTCGTTGGCGGTGGCGCGGGCCTGCCGGGCCTCACGGGCGGCCTCGCGCGCTGCCCGGGCGGCTTCGCGGGCGGCATTTTCAGTTTCACGCGCCGTCTGGCGATGGGCGTCGGCCACGGCTGCGCGGGCCTCGCGGGCGGCGTCATTGGCAGCCTTTTGCGACTCCCGTTGGGCTTCCCGCACGGCCTTTCGAGATTCTTCGGTGGCCTTTTGCGTTTCCCGTTGCGCCTCATGAATCGCCGTCCGAGCCTCCTCGGCAGCCTCCCGAACTGCCTGCCGGGCTTCGTCTCCCGCCCGGCGGGCCTCCTCACGCGCTTCCGCGGCGGCGCGGCGGGCCTCATCCCGGTCGGAGTTGGACAGTTGCCAGGCACAGCCGCCGGACGCCAGCACGGCCAGTAGAAACAACACTAATATTGTTCGCGCCGTCATCGTCGACCTCGCTATTCCTCTTATACGCTTCCGACCCGGAGAATGTTTGGTCGAAAGAGAGCTAAAATAGAAATACAGGAGGCCCAATGGCCCGAGGTTGGGAAAGCAAGGACGTGGAATCTCAACAGTCTGTTTTAAGTCCCGGTCCTGGAAAGCGCCTGCGGCGGGATGTCTCTACCACCGACCGGGAACGCTCGAATCGTCGCGAGCTGCTGCTTTTGGACCGTGCTCGGCTGACGAATGAATTAACCACCGCTCGCAACGAGCGCTTTCGGCTGCAGATCCATGCAGAGCTCAGTTTCATTGACCGCCAGCTTGCCAAGTTAAGCACGGAAGTCTGATTCGGCGCCGGCTCGGCCGGCGCGATTCATCCCGGGCTCCGTTGCGGTCCCTCCTATCTGACGCCACCCGTGAAGCACGCATCGCGCCCCTCCGCCATTGGCACGGCCGCTCCATTGAGCCGACGAGAACATCACCGCCCGCTTGGTCAAGAAGGCGGACAGGTCTGTAATCCGTTGTCTCCCATCTCTCGTCCTAATGGTTAGGATGATGATGATGGCCCAACAGGCGGTCGCGGTGACCCCAGCGCCTGCGCTGCTGGCCCGCTTCGCCTCCTGGATGGCCGGAGAGCAACGTCGCATCTTCTTCATTTGTCAGAAAATGTTGAACGATACCGACGAAGCCGATTCGGCTGTTCAAGATACTTTCTTCAAGGCCTATCAGGCACTCGAACGGCACACTGGCGAGATTGATGAACCGGGCCGCTGGCTGACCCGGATCGCTGTCAATACCTGCCTGGATCGCCTGCGCTCCAAACGCTGGCAATTCTGGCGGAAACGCCCCAATTCGGAAGACGAGGAGACGATCCTGGCCATGGCGCCATCGGCTTCTCCCGACGCGGAGGACCAGGCTTTTGCGCGCCAGGTGGAGCAGCGTCTGGCGCGCGGACTCGAGACGCTATCCGGCCGCCAGCGGGCGGTGTTCACGCTGCGGCACTACGAGGACCGCGGTCTGGAAGAGATCGCGCAGATCCTCGAACTGGATGTCGGGACCGTCAAGGCGCACCTGAGCCGGGCTTTGGCCAAGCTCCGCGAGGAATTGAAGGACCTTTACGGAATGAGCAAGAACACGCTGGAAAAGCGGAGAAAGTGACTGACGCTATGAGGGAAGAAACACGACATTGGAGTGACGACAATCTGTTGCGGAGAGTCTACGGATTGGCCGGGGAGGACGCGAGCGCCGAGGCCCATCTGGAGCAATGCCCGGAGTGCGGCGCACGGTGGCGGCAACTTCAGAGCCGGCGCGCCAACGCGGTCAGCCTGGCTGAGGCCGCAGCCGTCAGTGAAGAGCGGCTGCAGCGCCAGCGGGCGGCGGTATGGGAGAGAATCGAACGGCCGCATGCTTTGTGGTTGTGGAAGTGGGCTCCGGCGGCCGCGGCTGGGTGCATGCTGGCGGCAGGGGTTTTCCTGCTGCACCCGCCGGGATTCTCACCGCAGCCACGCCCGCTGCCGGCTTCCACTGCAGTGGCGCAACTGAGCGATGCACAGTTGTTCAATGACGTGGCGGCGCTGTCCTCCCCCGAGGCTCCGCTCGGCGCAGCGCCGATTCGGGGGCTTTTCGAAGAGCGCAGAGAAACGCAAGAGGAGGTGGTTTTCTGATGCGAGCCCTATGGTTGGCCGTCGTTGTGGCTGCGCTGCCGGTTGCGGCGCAGCAGATTCCGAGCAATTCCTGGGCCTGGTGGGCGTCTCCGGTGGTGAGGGATCTGAACCTGAGCCAGGACCAGATCCAGAAAGTCCATGCGACGGTGCGCGAGTACCGGCCGCGGCTAATCGATCTCCGCGCCGCCGTGCAGAAGGCCGACCTGGACGTCGAGGATGCCTTCAACGACGAGAACTTCGACGCCCGGCGTGCCACCGAGGCGGTCGACCACCTGGTCGCGGCACGGACCGAATTGGGCAAGACCCTGGCGCAGTTGAGTCTGCGCTTGCGCGCCGCCCTGACCGCCGATCAATGGCGCGAATTGCAGAAGCGCAAGCCTCAGAATCAGAAAGAGAGATGAGGCCGCGCCGCGTCCGGCTCCTGTCGAGCAGGCCAGGCGCAGCGGCCGGGCCATGACCGGCCCGCCCCAACAGAGGGCTTGCATTCTGCGGTGGCAGCGTTATGCTGAGTGACGCTGGAAAGGAGTTCCTATGCCCGGCTGGTTGGTTTTTCTGGTCTATGCCGCGGCTTTCTCCCTCGCGGTCTGGGTGGACTACGAATTCCCCAGGGTCGGCTGGTACTGGCGGGTCGTGGCGGTCGCAGTCGCACTGGCGATCGGCCTGACTCCGCCGCCGCCAAGCCTGGCTGGACCGGAGTTCGATTTACTGGTTGGCGCAGCTTTCACGTTCCTCTTCGTGTGGGGCATCTGCGAGATGTTTTTCCGCCTCTTCCATCTGCCCCACCATACCGTCCGGCGGCACGCTTAGCTGCGGATCTCAACGACGCGCGCGGGCCCGCCGCCGTCGGCTCGGCCCGACCTGGAGTCGCAGTCTCCGACGGGTTGGCGCCTGAAGCTACGAAGGCCGCCGCGGGTTCGCGCGCGTCCGCGAGATTACGGAATCAGAACGCACACGTCCTTCAGATTGCGATATCGCTGCTCGAAATCCAGCCCATAGCCGACGACGAAACGATCCTCGATGACGAAGCCCACGTAATCGGCGCACACTTCGATGCGCCGCCGCGCCGGCTTGTCTAGGAAGGCCACGATGCGCAGCGACGCCGGCCCGCGCTGGGCCAGCATCTGCCGCAGATAGTTCAGCGTGAGACCCGTGTCCACGATGTCCTCCACCAGCAGCACGTCCTCGCCTTCGATCGGTTTGTCGAGATCCTTCGTCAGTTGCACTTCGCCCGACGTCGAAGTTCCGGCATAGCTTTTCGTGCCGATGAATTCAACGCGCACCGGACAGCGAATGTGGCGTATCAGATCGGCCAGAAACATGAAGCTGCCCTTGAGCACGCCGATCAGCACCAGCGGCCGTTCGCCATACTCGGCGCTGATCTGCGCGCCCAACTCGGACACGCGCTGGGCTATTGCTTCGGCGGAAATCAGGAGATCGAAGCTCGGCTGTCCCATGCAGCCATTTTAGTGACACCGCCGCGTCAACACTGCCTGCTCCTCCAACCGCTGCGGAACCTGTCCGGCGTGGTTACGCCGGCGTGCGGCCGCGGCGTGATTGCGCCGCCGCGCCGGGGAGTCGCGGAATTGTCACCAAACCGCAAAAACAAAAAACTTGCGCCATGTACTAATTGCGTTTAGGATACTGCTCAGGAGACGTTCAAGCTGATTCAACTTCGCTCTGAACCCACCCCGGGGGCGCATCTCCCCCACGCCACCGAAACCGCTTCCTGGCTCACAGCTCTGCGAGCCTCGGAATCCAAGAAAGCGACGTCCTGCCGGGTCCTCGATCTACGCGAGGTTTCGACCCTCACGGACTACTTCCTCATCTGTTCGGCGACCAACCAGCGCCAGGCCCAGGCGATCTGGGACGAGATTGCCAAACAGATGAAGGAACAGCTCGGCGAGAAGGCGATCAGCGTCGAGGGATACTCGAACGGCGAATGGATTGTGGGCGATTATGGAGATCTGATCGTCCACGTCTTCACGCCGGACAAGCGCGCTTACTACGATCTGGAGCGGCTGTGGCGTCATGCCCGGGAAGCGCCGCTTCCGAGCTAGCACGCCGCGCTAGCTTCCACTTTCTGGAATTCCTGCCACCGCGGCCAGCGTTGTCAATCGTCCTCCGGCCGCGGTGAATTCGCGCAGCATGGCTTCGCCGTCCTCGCGCTTCAACGTCTCGATCGCATCCGTAACAATCTCAACCGCCCGGCCTGTTTTCAATAATCCGAACGCGGCCATGCGGACGCAATACTCGGTCACCACGCCGTACAAAATGCAGCGCTCCGCGTCCAACCGTCGCAGAACCTCGCCGATGTTGGGGTTGGTGAAGCAGTCGAGCGCATTCTTTTCCAGAATCACCTGTTGCGTTCCGGCGAGGTCGAAAGTCGCGGCGCGCGCCGGCACACTCACTCGCCGCTCGAGCAGCGTGGCCTCGGGTTTGCGCTGCCCCAGAGTCCCGGCGATGCAGTGACCGGGCCACACGCGGAACTCCGGGTCGTTCTCGCTGTGAGCATCCATCGTCGAAACAACCACGATCCCCTGCTGCGCCGCCCAGCGGTTCAACCTGGCAATGCGCGCGATGAGACGCTCCGCGCCGGGCACTGGCAAGGCGCCAGCGGGCAACAGAAAATCGTACTGCGTGTCGATGTCGAAGAAGACCGTACTCATCGCGCCGCCTGGCGCACCTCATTCGTCAGACGCCGTAACTCCGGCGAGATCTCGACCGGCCACGGCGGATCGCACTCGAATAAGCTGCGTAGTTTCTTCGGCAGCCGGTCCAGCGAACGCCGCGCATGGGCCTGCGCCTCCGTGGGTGAGGGCAACGGCTGCACCAGTTCGCCCTTGAGGATGATTGGCTCGAGCAGCGCCTCCCGGGCGTCAGGATGGGACTCCGAAGAACACGCCAGCAGGTCATGCCGAGTGTAACGGAAGATCTGTTTGCCGCCGGGCAGCGTCGACTTATCGGCGCTGAACTTGGCGACGTAACGGCGTTCCTCGCCGGTCCTGAGTTCCACCAGTTTGTACACCGCGCCATGGCTCGGCGCGTCGTGAGAGGTTGCCAGTTCGGTGCCCACGCCGAAAGAATCGATGGGCGCGCCGGCGGCGACGAGCTCGAGAATCTTGTACTCGTTGAGGTCGCCGGTGGCCATGATCTTGGCCTGAGGTTGCCCGCTGTCATCGAGAATCGCGCGCACGGCCCGCGAGAGTTCGACGAGATTGCCGCTGTCCAGGCGCACGCCCCAGAACGGCGCTCCGAGCGAGGCCGCGCGGCGCGCCCCTTCCAACGTGTCGTAAGTGTCGATGAGATATGCCGTCGTGTCGCCCAGCAGTTGTTGCAGACGGCGGAAAGCCTCCAGTTCGGTCGGGAACGACAGCACCCAGGAGTGCGCGGCCGTTCCGAAAACGGGTATGCCGAAGCGCAAGCCGGTGAGCGTGTTCGACGTGCCGCGGCAGCCGCCGATGTAAGCCGCGCGTCCGGCCAGAACCCCGGCCTCGGGCGAGTGCGCGCGACGCGTGCCGAATTCGACCACAGAGCGGCCGCCCGCCGCATCCACGATGCGCGCCGCCTTGGTGGCGATCAGCGACTGAAAGCCGACCGTCGACAGCAGGTACGTTTCCGGGATCTGCGATTCCAGAAGCGGCGCCCGGAGTGTCAGAAATGGCTCTCCGGCGAACAGCGGCGTGCCTTCGCGCACCGCGAAAAGGTCGCCCGTGAAGCGCCACGAACGCAACTGGTCGAAGAAGCCCGCGTCCACATTCGCAAAATGCGGCAGCCCCCGCAGGTAGCGGATCTCTTCCTCGCCGAAACGCATGTGGAGCAGATACTCGACCGCCTGCTCGAGCCCAGCCGCGATCAGGAAATTGCGATTATGCGGCAGGCGGCGGACGAAGAGTTCGAACGTGGCGGTTTCACCGCTCTTGCCCGCCTGCCAGTAGCCGGCGGCCATGGTCAGCTGATAGAGATCAGTGAGCAGACCGTTGATCACAAATTACTTCTTCTTTGCCGCTGGCTTGGCCTGTTCTTCCTTAAGATCGGAGGCGGCGTGCTGCAGTTCATCCACCGACTGGGCCGTCACGACGTACAGCGACGGCTCGCCCTCGCGCCGCGCCAGCCACTCCTGGCCAGATTTCGACAGCCCGACCTTTTCCGTTTTTTTACCATCGCCGGAAACAACGGTAATGTCGATCGTCGCCGCGCCGAACCCCGTCTCGGCGAACTTGGTCGCGGAGAGATCGCGCAGCTTGTCCAGGAACATCTGCAGAGAGGCCGATTCCAGGGGCTTTCCATTGCGGAACCACTTCTCGCCGCCCTTGGCGACGCTGGTTTGCACCGCCGCGCTATGGAAGTCGATGCGGCTCGGATCGTTGAATCCGAAGTCGAATAACTTCTTGTTGCGGAAATCGTCCGTAGCTTTGTCGAAGATCTTCGCCGTGGTGGCCTCCAGCGGATACGTGCCTTCCACCACGCTCGAGCGCGCGTAATACTTGTCGTCTTTCGTCTTCCGGATCTCGAGCTTCTGCGTGCCGGCCGCATCGGTAACCGTGACGACGGCCAGCGGCGCGGCCGAAGTGAACGCCGCGGCATTCTTCTTCAGGTCGTCGGCGGAGAGCGCCGCATCGAGCTTCACATCCTGCAGCCGCCGGACCATATCGTCGGCGGTGAAAACGTCGGCGCGGTAAGGTTTCGGCTTGACGATCTGCCACTCGCCCTGCGCGTTTTTGCCGAACTCGGTTTCAGTCTTCTGTGCCGCCAGCGTGACCCGCGCTACTTTCTCCGTATCGAACGTCAGCATGCGCTTGTCTCTCAGGTCGGCCGCGGTCTTGTTGAAACTCTCCTTAGTGTAGGAAGCGATCGTATAGACGTGCGGATCGCCCGCCGCGGAGGCGTAGACGGCAGAGCCCGCCGGCGCCTCATCGCCCACCCGCAGCACTTTCGACTTTCCATCCTTGAGATTCAACGTGAGTGTTAACGCCGGCTGCGTCAGGCCGTACTGGCCGGCGTCGGCCGTCTTGTCCTCGACGACCTTGTCGGAGGAGACGTTCGCCGCCGCCGTCACGAACGCGGAAACCGTGACCTTGTCCACCGGATAGGGTGCCGGCGCGGTCATTTTCCACCCGCCGGAAGCGTCCTTCTCGATCACCGTCTTCTCGCCCTCGCGGCGCGCGACTTCAATGCGCCGGATGTCACCTTCCGTCACCGACAGAATCTTCGGCGACGCGTCGGCCGCGGGCTTCGACTCCTTCTCCTTGGCGACCCGGTTCGACCACCAAATCCCACCGCCCAGCAGGATCAGCAGCCCGGCAGCGACCAGCAAACCGCGGATCTGCATCGCGCTACCTCCTCTTGAGCCACACCAGAATCCCCGCCAGAATCACGATCAGCGGTATCACGAACTGGCTCACCAGCCGCACCATCATCATCTGCGCGCGCGTCAATTGGATGCGCCGGTCCTCGGGCTCCTTCGGACGAATCGAAATCAGGTCCTCGTCGTTCGACAGCCAGCTCACGATGTTGAGGAAGAAGTCGCGGTTGGCCGCGAAACGCAGCACGTAGTTGGCCGCCCAATCCGACGAGCCCACCACCACGAAGCGTCCCTCTTTCGGCACTTCGCTGCCCGTGGCGGCGACCCGGTATGTGCCCGCGGCTGCGACGGGATACGACTTCTTCTCGCCCTTCGACAAATCGA
>Ga0187851_10001323_pt1 | contig 23820 bp, 11 predicted proteins | sample June2016WEW_6_10_FD_132997 | JGI IMG/M metagenome (GOLD analysis project Ga0187851, IMG submission 132997) | Peatland microbial communities from SPRUCE experiment site at the Marcell Experimental Forest, Minnesota, USA - June2016WEW_6_10 | ecosystem: Environmental > Terrestrial > Soil >...
CGGATCTGGTAGCGTGGCGGCTTGTCGGCCAGGCCCTCGATGCGGCCGATGATGGAATACAGTTCGTTGGCGTCTTCTTTGGTGAGCGAGGTAACCAGTATGCGCGACTTGCTGGCGTTGCGAGGCTCCTGCACGTAGCCCTCGCGCTGCAATAAATAAAGCGCGCCTCGAACGGGCGTGCGGCTCATGTGTAAGCGGGCGCACAGATCGCTTTCCACAATCCAGGTTCCCGGCGACAGCCGGCCATGGACGATCAATTCGCGAATCTGCCGGAATGCGGTGGTGACACTGGTGCCATGCTCTGCCTTCGCTGCGAAACGCCGTTCTCTCTTCTTTTCCGTTGTCGCCGAATTGGCCATGCGTCCGCTCTCAGGCGAAGGGCACTTCTTGAATTTCTTCAATCGAATCTGCGCAATCAATGCATGGTAACAGTTCTTGTCTGTCCACTAAGGCACATCTCGACGTCTGGCTCTGGTTCTCGACCGCGTCGCAAATTAGGTTGGAGATTCGGAAGTGAAACAAGATTTATCTTGCTCTTCTCGCCGCGCGAAGCTCTCGGCCAGGGCCGAGATCTCCACCGGAAACAGCGGCGGCCGGGGAGCCGGAGCGGTCCATCCAAACAGAAACTGAGTTGCCGGATTGCAGACGCGCCCCTGGCATGGCCCCATTCCGCAACGAGTGTGCAACTTGGCCTCGCGCCACGATTGGCACGCGCCAAGATCTTTGAAAGAGACATCTTCACATCTGCAAACAATCGTTTCGCCTTCGGCCAGCGCACGTAGCTCTGGGCGCAATGTGAAAGCGGCATCGAGACGGCGGGCAAAGCGCATCCACCGGTCTCGCGCCGGAAACAGTGCCCGAGCCTCTGTCGTGCGCCCTGCAGCCGTCAGCGCAGCGATGCGTCCTTCGATCAGGGCCTTCTCGAAGCCGCCGATGCCTGTGATTTCGCCGACGCCATAGACATTCTCGACCGACGTCCGCTGATATTCATCCACATCTACGTAGCCGCGCTCCAATCGGCAATGGAGCAGTTGCGCCAACTCGGTGTTAGGAACCAGGTGGAATCCCACCGCCAGCAGATCGGTCTCAATCTCTCGGGAATGGCTGCCTGACGTGATCGTAACGCTTTTCAAATGCGATTCGCCTGAAGCGCGCGCGACCCAGGCACCGGTGTGATACGGCGCTCCCAGAAGCTTCAACGCGTAAGCAGCGCCTTCAATCAGTTTTCCCGGCCGGCTGAAGAGCAGCTGCGTTGAAAGCTGCGCCATCCGCGCCATCCGTGCCTGCTCCACAATGGCCACGATGCGCGCCCCGGCCGCGCGAAGATTTGCCGCGACCGGCAGCAACAGTGGCCCGGTCCCCGCAATCCCAATACGTTTTCCCGCGACATCCAGCCCCGATTTCACGAACGCCTGCAGTCCGCCGGCGCCGAAAACCCCAGGCAACGTCCAGCCGGGAAACGGTAAGAACATTTCCCGCGCGCCGGTGGCGAGAACCAGTGCGCCAAAAGTGAGGTCGTCATAGCGGCCGTTGCTCTCGATGCGCAGCGTCCTGGCTCGGGCGCCATCCGCGCCGCCATCCAACACGGCGCGCCAACCCGATCGCACCTCTACCTTCCGCGCAAGCAGGCGGCGCGACCACCGCTCCACCGACGAGTTGGTTCCCTTGCGCACACTGCTTCGCCAGATTTGTCCGCCGGGAGCAGGGTTGTTGTCGAGTAGACAAACCCTCATGCCGGCCTCGGCAGCGGTTGCCGCGGCGGCGAGACCACCGGGGCCTGCACCCACCACCGCAAGATCGCATTCGGCATTCAACCGGTCACCACTTGCATTCCCGGCTCACACAGAATCTGGCAGCTGCGCTGGTGCGGCCGCCCGTCGATCTCAACGCGGCATTCGTAACAGATTCCCATGCCGCACAAAGGTTGACGCGGTCCGCCGCGCACCGAGATCCGGCTGTTTGTGCCGGCCTGCAAGATTGCAGCCGCCACTGTGGCGCCCTGAAGGACTTCCTGCGGCTTTCCATTCACGGTGATGGTCAAAGTGCTTCTCAAAACACCCCTTTCGCTCCATCCTTGCTCGAGACGAGAAAAGCGGCGGGGAAATTGCGACAACAAGCTGGTGCACGATGCGTACAATTTTGTATATCATGTCGGTCAGCTTGCTTCGTACCCTCCCCGGTTCAAGGTGCTTTTCACTCAATTTGGTTGCACACGCAATTCCCCTGCAGGAGAGGAGCTCAGCATCATGCGTACGTTCTTTCGAGCTGCCGTTTCGGTCTGCCCAATCGCCGGCATCGGTTTGTTGCTTCTTCTCGCGAGGGCTCTCGCTGCGCAGGTGACTCCGGCTGATTACGAGCGTGCTTTGGGCTTGCAGGACAAGTACCGCAACCTGGCCCTGCACCTGCCGTCTTCTCCAGAATGGATTGAAGGCACGCATCGCTTTGTCTACTCGCGTACTGTGGCGGCGCCCGCCTACCAGGGACAAGGCCGCGAGCGTGAGAACGAACCGGCGCACGAATATATTCTGTTTGATGCCGACACCCGCGAGTCGCGCCTCGCCTTCGACCACGACAAGCTGGCAGACGCACTGAGCAAGGCGCTCAACCTACCCGTCAAACCCCAGTATCTTCCGCTCGCCCGTCTTCGTTTTACCGCCGATGAGAAATCGCTGGAGTTCCTCTTCCACGATGTGCGCTGGCGCTGCGATCTCGCAGGCTATGTTTGCGCAAAGAAAGCCGATCTCTCGCCCGATGACGACGATTTCGAGGGCGACGAATACGATTTCACACCCAAGGCCATCAACGGCGACGCGCTGGCGAAGACCTCTCCCGACGGCAAATGGCAGGCATACGTGAAGAACTACAACGTCGTCGTCCGTCCTGTGCCGCAGAAGCCTGACGTCAAGGCGGCTGAGCGCGGAAAGCCGATCGTTCTAAGTCAGGATGGTTCTGAAGACAATTACTACGCGATCGGCACGTTGGTCTGGTCGCCCAATTCGAAACATGTCGCCATTTACCGCATCCGGCCCGGTTATCGCCGCCTGATCTACTACGTCGAATCCTCCCCGCCCGATCAACTGCAGCCCGAGCACTCGACCATGGTCTATCCCAAGCCCGGCGACGTCTTGGCGCTCGATCAACCGGTGCTCTTCGACGTCGCCGGAAGAACTGAAACCCAGATCGACAACACGTGCTTCCCTAATCCCTATGAACTTTCCGATCTGCAGTGGTGGAAAGACAGCCGCGCTTTCACTTTTGAATATAACCAGCGCGGGCATCAGGTGTATCGCGTCATCGAAGTGGATGCAGCCACCGGGAAAGCCCGCACGCTGATCGAAGAAACCAGCTCAACCTTCGTCAATTACGAACATTTGGTCAGCACGCAGTACGACACCGGCAAACGATTCCGCAAGGATCTTAGTGACGGCAGCGAGATTGTGTGGGCTTCGGAGCGCGACGGCTGGGAGCATCTCTATCTTTACGACGGCCGCACCGGCCAGGTGAAGCAGCAGATCACGCACGGCGAATGGGTGGTGAGAGGAGTGGACCGCGTCGACGAGAAGGCGCGCGAAATCTACTTTTCCGCGAGCGGCATGAACGACGGAGAGGACCCTTACTTCGTTCACGGCTACAAGATCGCATTCGACGGGACGGGTCTCAAAGAACTGACCAGCGTGGCAGCCAATCACTCCCTCAGCTATTCCGAAGACGGCCGGTTCTATCTCGACACATACTCGCGTATTGACCTGGCGTCGGTTATGGAACTGCATCGCAGCGCCGATGCGAGCCTGGTAGCCACGGTGGAGACAGCGGACATCGCACCGTTGCGTGCCGCCGGTTGGCAGCCTCCGGAACCGTTCCGCACCGCGGGCCGCGACGGCGAAACGCAAATCTGGGGTGTCATCTACCGGCCGCTCAACTTCGATCCTAAAAAGAAATACCCGGTCATTGAGGACATCTACGCCGGACCGCAAGGTTCGTTTGTGCCGAAGAGCTTCAGCGCACGCGCGGAACCGCTGACGGCGCTGGGTTTTGTGGTTGTGCAGATCGATGGGATGGGCACCAATAACCGTTCCCGCGCCTTCCACGACGTGGCGTGGCACAACCTCAAAGACGCCGGCTTCCCTGACCGCATTCTTTGGCACCGGGCAGTCGCTGCCAAATATCCCTGGTACGACATTTCGCGGGTGGGCATCTTCGGCACCTCCTCCGGGGGCCAAAGCTCGATGGGCGCGCTGCTCTTTCATCCCGAGTTTTACAAAGTGGCTGTCTCCAACTCCGGTTGCCACGACAACCGCATGGACAAGATCTGGTGGAATGAGCAGTGGATGGGCTGGCCCATCGGTCCGCAGTATTCGGAATCCTCAAATGTAGACAATGCATGGCGCTTGAAAGGCAAGCTGCTGCTGGTCATGGGCGAGATGGATAAGAACGTCGACCCCTCATCGACTCTGCAAGTGGTTGACCGGCTGATCAAGGCCAATAAAGACTTCGATCTGCTCGTTGTGCCCGGCGGCGGCCATGGAGCAGGTGGCAGATACGGCCAGCGCAGGCTGATGGACTTTTTTGTGCGCAACCTGCTCAACGAGCCCACTCCGGCCTGGAACGCTATCGACGAAACGGAGCCCGGCGAAATCGCCGCAGAAGAAGGTCACGCCACGCATCCGTGAGGTTGGGAGCTGGATCTAGAGATGCACGAGCCCGCGTTGCAGCGCGCTGACGACGGCCTGCGTCCGATCTTCAACGTTGAGACGCATCAGAATCACGCTGACATGGCATTTGACCGTCGATTCAGTGATACCGAGATCGGAGGCAATTTCCTTATTGCTTCTGCCACGAACGATCAGATCGAGGACCTCGCGCTCGCGTGCGCTCAGGTCGGAGTTAGGAATGCGCGAATTGAGGGCGCGTGAAACCGGCTGGGGCAGAAATCGGCCGCCGCCATGCACGCGCCGCAAAGCGTTCACCAGGGCCTCGTGCGGCATTCCCTTGATGATGTAGCTGCGTGCCCCCGCCTGGAGCGCCTGATGAATGTCCTCATCGCCCTCGTAGGTTGTGAGCACGACGAATTTGGCGTTGCGATGGCACGCCATCAGCCTGCGAATGGCATCTACGCCGCTGATTCCAGGCAAACGCAGGTCCATGAGCGTGATGTCGGGGAGATGTTTTTCGAAGAGTTCGATCGCTTCTTCGCCGCTGCCCGCCTGTGCCACGACCGTCATATCGGGAGTGGCCTCGATGATGGCGGCGATGCCGACGCGCATAATGGGGTGATCGTCAACAACGAGAACCTTGATTCTTGTCGCTTCCTTCATTCCATCCTGCTGGTCCACTGCTTTCCCTCCAGCTTGCGCGTTTTCAGCTGTAAATGCAAAGGCAGGATCAGGGCGCCGGCGATGGGTCGAAGGCGTTAATCACCGGAAGCACGTTCCCGTCGCCATCGAAGAAGCTGCGGCTGCGTAATTGACCATCCGCGGCCGGCTCCCACCAAAAGACGCCTTGGCCCAGCCCGTTGGGAACGGCGCGGACTGCCGCATCGACAGAACGCAGAAAAGCCAGTTGTCCCTCGGGGGTTTCCGGAAAGTCGGCCTTCTTCGGCAATTCGCCGCTGGGTGTCCAATTCTGCGCGGTTTCAACCACAACGATGGGGAGGCGGTAGCGGAGAGCGAGATCGTGTAGAGTGCCACGAAGCGGATCAATCCGGCCCTGCCAGTAAGGGTAATAGGAGAGGCCGATGACGTCGAAAGGCACCCGGTGCGCAATGAGATTGTCGAAGAACCACACGAGGGTGTCGTAATCACCGCTCCGCGCATTGTGGATCATAATGCGCGGCGGCTTGTCGGGGGCGCTGCCCTCGGCCACGCCACGGATGCCGGCATTCAGCAGATCGGCAAAGTTCTCCCAGTTGTCGGGCAGCTTGCCGTCAGGCCATAACATGCCATTCGTGATCTCGTTTCCGATCTGCACCATGTCAGGCGCCAGTCCCTCGTGAACAAAGGCGGCGATCGTGTCGCGCGTGTAATCGTGGACCTGCTCCACAAGCTGCTTGTGCTTGAGCTTGCTCCACGCGGCCGGCGTCGGCTGCTGCCCGGGGTCGGCCCAACTGTCGGAGTAGTGTAAGTCGAGCAGTAGGCGGAAGCCCATGGCCTTGGCTCGGCGCGCCAGAGCCAGCGTATAGCCGAGGTCATTGGGCAATTTGTCGGCGCTGGCGGCAGGGTCATGAAAGAGCCGCAGCCGTACCCAGTTGTAGTGGTGCTCGCGCAGCAAGGCAAGTGCGTCTATAGGCTGGCCGTTCTCTTTGAAGACCACGCCATCCTGTTCGCACTTCGCCAGGAACGAAACGTCGGCGCCTACGGCGTAGCCCTGCGCTCGAGCCGCGAGAGATGCAACCAGAAATAAAATGAAGGCGCTAATCCGAAAAAGAAGACGGACGATCGACAACTGTATTTCCCCTGTGAGTTCGGCAAGGGAAGCGCATTTTTCCTGCTTCCCTTGCATGAGGTGCAGTACCGCTACGCCGGTTTTAGAAGTTGAACTTGGCGGCGAGCGAGATCTCGCGGTGACCGGTTTTGTTGTCGATGGTGCCCGCGGGGTTGGTGCTGGTCGGCGGTCCGCCAGGGGCCGAGAACCCCATGTACATATTTGGATCGTATGGGATGAACTCGTTCCACGGATGATTGAAGAGGTTGAAGGCCTCGCCCCGTACCTCAAGGCTGCGCTTCTCGCCCATCGGGAAAGCCTTGAAAAGGCCGAGCGAATCATTGATGTAGGCAGGGCCGTGAATGTAGGGCAGCCGGTAGGTTCCGTTGTCAAGATAAGACGGCGCCACGAAACAGGCCGGGTTGAAGTATTGGTTCTTGGCGAGCCCCTTGCCCGGATTGCAGATCGTCTTAGGCACGGCAACTTCGTCCGGTGTGCCGTCGGAGAATGCGCCGCTCCCTACGTTGATGCTGCTGTCGGTTGTCCCGTCGACAGCATAGGAAACCGTTCCGTAGATGCCGAAGGTGTTCTGATTGACCGAGTATTCTGATCCGAAGTTGTTGCCGATCGGCCCGCCGGGCATGGCTTGGAAGATGCCCGAGATCTGCCATCCGTCGAACGTCTCCTTCAGGGCCCTGCTGCTGGGATTCATCTTGCTGCCAAAGGCCGGCAGTTTCAGATAATACGAGAAGCTGAGGATTTGCGATCGATCGAAGGGCGCCGGGCCATACCAACGGCGCATCACGAACGCATCCTCGGCGTTGTAAGCCAGGGTCTTGCCAAAGGTGTAGCTGCCCCAGTAGTTGAGCCAGCCCTTCTGCCGGGTGACGGTCAACTGGAGTGCGTTGTAATTCGAATCCAGGTTGTGAAAGTGGGTGGAGATGTCGCCGTAGAGAGCATACGGGCGATAAAGCTGATCGTAGTAAGTGCCATACCACGGGCCGGTCTCGCTTCCTTCGGGAACGGCATTGCGCACGCCGTAGCCAACCAGGTTATGCGAGGAGTTGCCCACGTAGTTTGCTTCTACTTTGTTCCCGCCCCAGAACAAATGCGAAAGTGCAAAATTCCACGAGTAGGTTACAGGACCCAAATGATCGGTAGGATTGGCCGTGCCCCAGATCGTGGGCAGGGCGTCGGCGACGGTCAGCGAGGCAATTCCGCTAAGCGTATACGGTGTGGAACCGGCCCACTGGCTGGTGACCAAAAAGTTGGGCGGGGCCATGATCGCTGAAAAGGCGTTGATGCCCGGGTCATTGTAGTAGTTGGCGCCGAAACCGCCGCGGACAATAGTGCGGCTGTTACCGGTCAGATCGTAGGCAAAGCCGACGCCCGGAGCAAGAACAAAACCGAGCGGTTTGGAGCCGGACATGGGCACCTTGGGGTTAGTCGAGTGCGACTCCATGCCGGAGTAAGTGGTGTAAGTCGAGTCGGGGTTGTAGTCGTCCGCGTTGAAGATAGCCACGCGACCGCCGCGATCGTACCACCAGCCTATGTGATCGACTCGAAGGCCGTAGTTCGCCGTCAGGCGCGAGCTGACCTTCCAGGTGTCCTGGCCATAGAAATCGAAGCGCTTGTAAGACATGTCGGCGTCGATGTCCGCGCTGGTCTGGGTGAAATTGGATGTGTCGCCGATCAGCAGCTCGGCCCAGTCGTTGCCCGTGATGGCGTCATAGTTCTCCGTATCAACCGAACCGTTGTCGCTCCCCGTGGTGAGCAGGTTATAGCGTGCATATTGCGCATAGAAACCAGCGCGTAACAGATGAGTGCCCTTCAACCAGGTCAGGCCATCGTTGAAGGTGTAGTTGTTCTGCGCGCCCAGATAGGGTGGCGTCTCACCACCCGAGATATACAAATCGCCCAGGTTCTTCTCAAAACTGACGTTGGGCAGAAATTCGTTTTGGGTCTTGAAGAGGTTGGCGTATGGATAGTTGAGCGTAGCAGTCGAAACCGCGCCGGTGTTAGAGATGTTGGTAAACAACGAAAAGCGCGTGTAGGCCAGAGAAGCTTCGTTGGTCAGCCGAGGACCAAGGGTGTTGGTCATATCGAGGCTGACGGAGTTCGAAGCGTTCTTCTGGGTTTGCCAGGCAGGATAGGGAGTCATGTTCCACAGGTTCCACGGGCCGTAAGGCGAAGGAACGCTCTCATTCTCGTGGTTGTAGCGAAGGGCGAAGTGAGTGTTGTCGGTGGCCGCGAGATCGACTCGTAGAATCTCCTGGTTGCGCGGCATCGAAACAGTGTAGTCGGTGATCAGGTTGTAGCCGCCATGAGCCGCGGGATCGACGTTAGGCGCCGGCAGGGCGCTGAGTAGAATCTTGCCGCCGGGATCGATGTTGCCCGTTGCGATTTGACCCCAGGGGCCGGAGCCGTAAGTCTTGTCGACGCAGTTCTGGCTATAGAACGAGCCGCTGCAAGGCTGGTTTCCAACCGGCCACTGCAGGTAGCCATTGCCGGCGTTCGAGAGCGCGCTCAAGTAGGCAGAGTCGGTAAAGTCGCCGTTGGCCATACCCGTGCCTGTATAGCCGGGCGATCCAGAGACGGCGGGAGTGGCCGATTTGCGCACGCCCAAATCGACATGCTGCTGCGAGATTTCGGTGGCCGCGAAGAAGAAGAGTTTGTCTCTGAGACGCCCAGTTCCGGGAATTGCTGCCGGGCCGCCAATTTGAAATGCAGGGTAATAGAGGGAGGTTTGCGGAGGGGGCAGTCCGTTGGTTTTCTCTTGCCAATCGTTGGCGTTCATCACATGATCGCGCGCCGTCAGCTCGGCCAGCCCGTGAAACTCGCGTCCGCCGGACTTGGTCTCTGTCGAGACCACGATCGGCCCGTTGGGGTCGGCAACCGAATAGGCTGCCGATTCCACCTTGAGCTCCGAGATCATATCCACATTGGGTGTCACGGCCGCCGCTCCAGCGGTGTTGAGATCGGAGACTGGCGAGCCGTCGCTGACCAGATTGACCAGGTCGAAGCGGTTGCCGTTGACCGTAAATGCGCTCGAGTTCTGCGTGAAGCCGGCCGAGGCGCTGTTGTAGGCGCCGTTGAAGTTGCCCGTATTGCCCGAGCCGGGGATCAGGCCCAGCAACTCAATGGCGCTGCGGCCCTCGATATCCATGTTGTGGAGCTGCGTATCAGTGATGGTGTAACTGACCTCGCCAGTCGTGGTTGGCGTCAGCTCGTCGCCGCTCGCCGATACGACCACTGTCGCGGAAGTTGCAGCCACCGTCAGGGTAATGGTCCTGAGCTCGATTTGGTCGTCGATATGAACGGCAACACCTTTGCGAAGCAGGCTGTTGAAACCCTGCGCAGAGACCTTGACGTCATAAACGCCGACAGGAATGCCGACGAACGAGAAGAAGCCGTCCCCATCGCTGGAGGTGGAGCGGGTTACGCCCGAAGCTTCGTCGGTAACTGCGACGGCCGCCTTCGGAACGACGGACCCGGACGAGTCGGTTACGGTGCCGGTGATTGTGGCCGTATTGCCCTGCGCCCAGGCGACATGACAGGCCCATGCACTACACAATGCCGCGATGGCCAAAGCGGCAGCTAGACGGGTAATTGTTCTCATCGTTTTCTTCTCCTGGCCTTCCTGCAAACCAAGACTGCGAAGAACCCCGCACCGGCCCTTCAGGGCGAGTCTGGACTCCCAGCAGTCTGCAGTACCGGATAATAGTCCTCACGAGATTGGCCGCGAATCCGACGAAAGTCGGATTGGAGAAAATCTCGTATCCGGCGCGTAACTCGCTGGAAATCCAGATTATTAAGCTGAGAAATCTCTGATTGCCTGGCAGAGGCGGCCGGTACGGAAGGTGGAATCCGGGCACCGGGAAAGGAAATCTTCGGGCAAATCTCAGTCCGTCTTGCGGCCCAATGATTCGCCCGGTGTGATTTCCAATTGGTACTCCGGGATCAGGCGAATGTCATCCACTTTGTCGATCTGACCGCTCGAACCGAAATGCGCCAGTTCGCCAAGCTCGAAGTAGACGGGAGCGTCTTCGCGCAGTGGAAGAATGCTCAGCTCGAAGGTGCTCGGTCCTTGAGGAGCAAGAAATCGCCTGATACCAACCAACCACGGTTTGCCGTTATAGAAATCGTCATCCAGAAGCCTGTGATTCGCGGTAAGACGCGCGACGTCGCCCTGGTAGTCGATCTGCAGAAAGAGTTCGCTCAGACCGGTTAGAGATCCTTCGGGCACTGTGATCTCCCACTCGGCCGCCTGGGGAAGGTCGCCCGGGCCCGGCGCTTGCGCCACCCGGTTCGGGCGCCAATCGAACGCAGGCCCTAACTTCACTGGCGGCGCAGTTCCAGCCGTCTGAATTTGGTGATACTCCAGCGGCACACTCCATGAGGGGGCTTCTGCAGAGAAGCTGGATGTCCCGCTGGTCGTCGAGGAAAGTGCGAGCGGGAGGTTTGCCTTTAGCGGACTGGCAATTGGCGGCGTCAGGGTAAAGGCAAATCGCGGCGCGCCTCGTGAGCGCAGCCAGATTTGTCCCGGTTGCGCATCGCGATCGGCGACCAAGTCCTGATCCGTGATGAGCAGGTGATCGCTGCCGCCCAGGCGCACTTTCCAGGCATTCTCGGCCTCGTGCGCTGTTAATACAACGATTCGCACTTGATTGCCTTGCGCGGAAAGGGCATCGATCGACGACTCCACGCCGGGCTGAAATCCACTCACGATCATTGTGCCGGAGTCGCGCAGCGTCTCGCCGCTCGAAGCCTTCAGTGTGCGGACCGTCGTTGCATCGAACGCGAACTCAACCGGGATTCCGCGAACAGCCTCGAAGTAGAGGGTGTTGATGCCCGAGTCTGCGACCCGCGCGAAGAGCTGCGCGGTGCTGTAACGAAGTGTTATGCCGTCCGCATTGAAATTGAAGGGCCAAATGAAATAGGCGCCCGAGGGCAGGTCGATTGGATGGCGAGGCACAGCGAGCTCTCCATGAGGCAGGCGAATCAGAAACTGCGCCGCTGGCCGCGCGGGCATCACATAGCCGCGTACATAATTGTTGCAAAAAATAAATCCATAGTTGCCGCTGGAACGAACCGAAGCCCGCGCAACCGAAAAATCGGCTGGGTTGCGCGGCTGCATCTCGGGCACGCTGACCGTCATGGGAGCCAGCTCGGCTCCGAAATCATTGAGGAAATACTGAAAGACTTTGAGCTTGCGCAAGGCCGCGCGTTCCTCGCCGAACTCGCCCAACGGTGCCTGAAAGTCGTAGGACTTGATCGGCAGATCGTTGGGATAGCCCGTATCCTGTGACTCCTGCAGCGTCGAGAGCGCGCCGTCGGGATTCGTTCCGCCCTGGAACATATAGGTTCCATAGAGGTTCACGCCCGATCCCAGCATGACCGGGACCGTCGCAGCAATATCATCAGGGGCGATCACCGGACGGCGGTGATAGGTATCCTCGATGCCGCCGCCGAGCTCGGCGGTGAGGAACGGCAGTTGTTCCGCGGTCGGCGTCTTCGTGTCGGGCGCAAGTCGGGTGCTGTCTTCGGCCGCGCCAGCTGTAACGCGGCTCTGAGAGCGGAAAGCATAAACCTCGTCTGGCGGAAGCTTCGTTATCGAGCTGTCCCAGGGCGCATCGGGGTAGCCGCCGTAGACGGGAAGGACCGCCCGCGGCGGCACCGAGGCGTTGTCCCATCCGGTGACGATGTAGAACGGTACGTCAAAACCACAGGCGACGGCGATGCGCTTCAGTTCCAGGATGTGTGCCTCACCGGCTCCGGGCCCGCGCTTCGAATACTCGTTCTCAAGTTGAACGCCGATGACCGGGCCGCCATCCTTCCAGAGAAGGCCTTTGAGCTGGGCAGCGATTTGCGCGTACCAAATGTGAACGCTCGCGAGATAGATGGGATCGTTGACGCGCGTTGGGCCTTGCTTCAGAACCCAGTCGGGCAGGCCACCGTTGCGTACCTCGCCGTGATCCCAGGGGCCAATCCGCACTTGCAGCATCATCCCGTGCCTGGCGCAGAGCTGGGCAAAAGCGCGCAGATCGCGCTGTCCGTTCCAGTCGAAATGGCCCTCGACCTCCTCGTGATGGATCCAGAACACGTAGGTGGAGACGATGTCGACGCCGGCCGCCTTCATCTTGAGGATCTCTTCTTCCCATCGCTCCCGAGGAACGCGCGAGAAGTGAATCTCGCCCATCACCGGCAGCCAGGGCTTTCCATTGCGCATCAGATAGCGGCTGTTCAAACCCAGCGTGTCTCCGTTGGGCGCGGTTGCCGAGCCTTCGTCGTATTGCGCTAAATCGGGCTCTTGGGCAGGTCGGCTGGCGTCGATGCGAATGGGTGTAGCGGGCGCTTGAGCGTGCGATGGCGAAGTAGCAGGAGTGGCGGCGAGCAGAAAGGCCGCGGCCACAATGAGATTCTCTGCGGAACAAATCCGCCAGCCTCTCGAGATGGGTCGTATCCAGGAAAACATTGCCTTAGCCTCGGTCGCTGCCGGGCGCGACTCGGATGCCACGGCTTCGCGAATGACCACTTTATTCTCCGGCGGTCTCTCTTCAATCCGTCGAAAGTCGGATCGGCGGAGTCTCTTGCGCCGAGCGCCTCTTTCAGCGATGCTTGCTTCGCGATATACTGACCGCCGCAATGCAGAAAGCGCGCGTGCTTGCCGCCAGCTTGATTGTAGGCGCGGCCACCTTCGTCCCGGCCCAGACCGGCCCTCTTGCCGGCTATACGCGCCATGTCTGGCAGGCTTCGGATGGGTTGCCGGAGCAGACGGTGCAGGCCTTTGCCCAGACCGCGGACGGTTTTCTTTGGATCGGTACCAGCGGCGGCCTTGTGCGGTTCGACGGAGTCCACTTCATCATTTTTGACCGGCAAAATACTCCGGCGCTCCACGAGAACAGCATATTCTGCCTCATGGTTTCGCGTGATGGCGCGCTGTGGGTCGGCACTGAAGGCGGGGGCGTTGTCCGGATGGCGGATAGCCGCTTTGAGTCGTGGACCACGAAGGAAGGACTGAGCAACGACTTCGTGCGCACGCTGTTTCAGGATGCGTCGGGAACCGTGTGGGCGGGAACGGACAACGGACTGATGCAGTTCAGTCACGGCCGGTTTGTCCGAGTGGATGGCACCTCAACTATTCCCGAGCTTTCGGTGCATGCGATTTATCAGGATCGCACCGGGCGGCTGTGGGCCGGAGGATTCCGGCTGGCATGTCTGGAGCACATGAAGGCACGGATCTATTCTCTCGGTGCCGGATTCAGCCAGAACCAGGTGAAATCGATCACTCAAACGCAGGACGGAACCATCTGGGTGGGCACGGTGGCGGGTCTCGAGTCTATGCCCCCCGGGCAAGATAGCTTTCGGCCTGTGCCGGGCATTGCCAGCACAGTGCGGAATCTGCGCCAAACCAGCGACGGCGTGCTTTGGATCGGAACCATCGGACAGGGAGTGTTCCTGATGCAAGACGGCCGGACCACGCACATCCTCGCGCCCACCTACCTGCCCAGCAATACCGCGCTCAGTTTTCTTGAAGACCACGAGCGCAACCTCTGGATCGGGACGCAGGCAGGTATGCTTCGGCTGACGCGGTCGCCCGTGAACATTATTGCCTTTCCCACACCGAGCGATTCCGATTTCGGAACCATCTACCAGGATCGCGATGGCAGCTTCTGGATGGCATCTGCGCAGCTTTTTCAACTGAAGAACGGCGCGTTTGTTCCCGAAAGGCTACCTGTCCCCAATGGCGCCCATGTTCGCAACGTCTTTCGTGACAGCTCCGGAGCGTTGTGGGTTGGGACCGATGGCAGCGACCTGTTTCGTGTCGCGGGCATACGGACTGAGCATTTTGCTACGCTGAACAGCTTTATCCGCGCCATCGTGCAGGCCCACGACGGCAGCATGTGGGTAGGAACCGATGGCGGTCTCAATCATATTGTCGAAGAGAACGGGAAGCGGACCGTTCGGTTCTATTATGTCGGCAATGGGCTCGTCTACCCCAGTACGCGCGCGCTGCTCATCGATCACACTGGCGATCTTTGGGTGGGGACCGATCGCGGCATCAATCACATGCGCGGCGATTCTTTCCTCAACGACCCCGCCATCGCGCCGCTTGCGCAGATGAAGGTGTGGGCAATCCACGAGGACTCTGGCGGAAGCCTCTGGTTCGGCACCCGTGACAACGGCTTGTACCGGCTGCACGATGGCAGGCTGACGCACTTTACGGTCGAAGATGGCCTGGCCAGTAATGCGATCTACCAGATTCTCGAAGACCCCGTTGGCCACTTCTGGATGAGTGGGCCGAACGGAATCTCCCTTGTCAACCGTCACGAACTCGATTCGCAGGCCGAATCGTTCCCGCGCCATCTGGCACTGACCTTCTACTCCACGGCAGATCTCGCCGCCAACACTGAGATCTACGGCGGCACGCAGTCATCGGGCTCCATCAATTCCTCGGGAGAAGTCTGGTTCCCGACCAATCTCGGTCCCATCCATATTCTTCCTGCGGAGCGCCGGCTGCTTCCGCCGCCGCTCATGATTCAGGCGGTCATGGCCGATGGCAGGCCGGTTTCGATGACCCGGCCAGTCTCGCTGCGACCAGGCAACGGGCGCCTCCAATTCAACTTCACGCCGATCCGGCTTGGTCCCCAGGATGGCCTGCGATTCCGATACATGCTCGAGGGTTTCGAGACGAACTGGAGCCCGACTACGCAGGCGCGCACGGCTGACTACACCAACCTGCCATCCGGCCCCTATCGTTTTCGTGTGCAGGTCTTTGAAGCCAGCAATCCAGAGGCGATCAACGAGGCCTCCATCGCCATCTATCAGCGGCCATTCTTCTATCGCACCTGGTGGTTTATCTCGGCCTGCATCGCCCTGCTTGCGCTGCTGATCTATGCCATTTACCAGTACCGGTTGAGGCAAGTGCGCGCCCGGTTCGAAGCGGTTCTCGAGGAGCGCAGCCGCCTGGCCCGGGAGATGCACGACACCGTCATCCAGGGATGCACAGGCGTTTCTGCGGTTCTCGAAGCGCTTTCGATGGCGGAGGGCAGTGACACCAGCTTGATGGATTTCGCTCGCCAGCAGTTGCGCGGCACCATCAATGAGGCGCGCGAAGCGATTTGGAATCTCCGCAAGCAAAGCGATGCAAGCAGTCTCGGCGAGAGGCTTGAAAGCATGACCCGCCAGGTGAGCAGCGAATTCCAGATTCCGGTTGCTTGCTCGCTGACCGGCACCCCCTTCGCAGTGAGCGAACCCGTGGCGCACGACCTGCTGATGGTGGCGCGTGAGGCTGTCTACAATGCGATGTTGCACGGCCATCCCGCGCACGTGAATGTGGCACTCAAGTACTTGGGCGGCGAACTTGTCCTGAATCTCGACGATGACGGCTGCGGCTTCGATTCGCAGCAAATCGAGAACGGAAACGGCCATCACTTCGGGCTCAAAGGGATGAGGGAACGCATTCAGCGGTCGGGCGGGAAACTCAGCTTGACGAGCACTCCGGGAAAGGGCGTGCACATTGAGGCACGCATGCCCCGCCATCGTTGATCGCCAATACAAACCAACCCTGTCGAAGCTCGAGCCAAACGGCGGCGCGGAAAAAATTCCCCTTTGGATTTTCCAGTTGACAAGAGGCAGCCATTATAAAGATGCTTTCCAGGGGCGGTGCCTCTTGCCTCGCAAACCGATTTAGTAGGGGATGTTCACCATACGATCTGCTTCGCATAGTTTCGCGCAAAGAGGAGAACAGATGAGTCTAACGGCAAAATTTCTTGTGTCGGCGCTCGCCGTCGGAGTTGTTCTCGCGAGCCGCTGCTCCATCGCGCAGGACGCCTCCTTGCCTTACATGAACCCCCAGCTTTCGCCCGAGCAGCGGGCGTCTGACCTGGTGCATCGCATGACGCTCGAGGAGAAGGCCTCGCAATTGGTGAATGATGCCCGTGCCATCCCGCGGCTCAATGTTCCGGCCTACAACTGGTGGAGCGAGGCGCTCCACGGAGTCATCGATCAGGGCGTCACCGAGTTTCCTGAGCCCATCGGCCTTGCTGCCACCTTTGACGCTCCGGCGATTCACGCCATGGCTGTCGATATTGGCATCGAAGGCCGCATCAAGCACGTCGAGGATGTGCGAGCCGGTCACGACGGTATCATGGGCGGTCTCGACTTCTGGGCTCCGAATATCAACATCTTTCGCGACCCGCGCTGGGGCCGCGGCCAGGAGACCTACGGCGAGGATCCGTTCCTCACCGGCCGCATGGCTGTTGCTTTCGTCACCGGCATGCAAGGCGACGACCCCAATCACTACCGCGTGATCTCGACGCCCAAGCACTATGCCGTGCACAGCGGCCCGGAGCCGACCCGCCACATTGCCGATGTAGATGTGAGCAAACACGACGAACTTGACACCTACACACCCGCGTTCCGCGCTGCAATCACTGAAGGCAAAGCCGATTCCGTAATGTGCGCGTACAACGCCATCAACGGCCAGCCGGCCTGCGCCAATCAATTTCTGCTCCAGGATGAGCTGCGCGGGAATTGGGGTTTCCAGGGATACGTCGTTTCCGATTGCGGGGCGGTTCAGGACATCTTCAGCGGTCACCGTTACCGCCCAACCCAGCCCCAGGCCTCAGCCATTTCGCTGTTACGCGGCATGGACAACGAATGCATCAGTGGCGGACCTACTGGAAAAGACGATTCCGAATACAAGCCGTACATCGAAGCCGTGCAACAGGGTTATCTCCCCGAAAGTGCGGTTGACACTGCACTCATACGGCTGTTCACTGCGCGCGTGAAGCTTGGCATGTTCGACCCGCCTGGAGTGGACCCCTATTCGACGATCGATGAGAAGGAGCTCGACAGCCCGGAGCACCGCACGCTGGCCCGCAAAATTGCCAATGAATCCATCGTCCTTCTCAAGAACGACGGAACCCTGCCGCTGAAACCGGCGGTTGCGAGAATCGCTGTTGTTGGCCCTCTCGCCGACCAAACCGGGGTTCTGCTCGGTAACTACAACGGAGCGCCGACGCATTCTGTTTCCGTGCTCGATGGCCTCCACGCAGAGTTCCCGGGCGCAAAGATCACTTACGTCCCCGGAACCCAGTTCCTGCGTAACGATGGCGATCCGGTGCCCGATCGTTTGCTGTCGACTTCCGACGGAAAGGCCGGCCTCAAGGCGGAGTACAGCGAGTTCCAGGGGCTTCATCCCGAAGAGACAAATCAAACCGCTCTTGCGACCCGGGTCGAGCCGAATATCGATCTCGATGGCGCCAATGTGCCCGCTGAAGTTGCAGGGAAGAAGATGATTGCGGTGCACTGGACGGGGTTCCTTACGCCTCCTGACGCCGGCGACTATCTCATCGGTATCCGTGGCGACGGATTCGCGCGCATCACGGTCGATGGCAAGCAAGTCGCCTCGGTCTACCATGGCGAGAAAATCGAAGCGAGAGTCGGACATGTTCACCTTGAGAGGGGACAGAAAGCCGCGCTGAGTGTTTTCTACGCCACTCGGAAGGGCAACCCGCACGAGCAGCTGATCTGGGCGAAAGTGAACAGCCAGCCTTCGCAGGAGGCCATTGCCGCGGCCAGAAACGCCGACGTCGTGATCGCCGTTGTCGGCATCACCAGTTCGCTCGAGGGCGAAGAGATGCCCGTGAATGAGCCGGGATTCCTCGGCGGAGACCGCACCAGCATCGATCTTCCCCAACCCGAAGAAGACCTCGTCGAAGCTGTTGTCGCCACGGGCAAGCCGACCGTGGTTGTGGTCATGAACGGCAGCGCTCTCGCCGTCAACTGGATCAACGATCACGCCAATGCCGTCGTGGACGCGTGGTACTCGGGCGAAGAAGGCGGCGCGGCAATCGCCGAGACACTGAGCGGCAAAAACAATCCTGCGGGACGCCTGCCGGTCACTTTCTACAAAGGCGTCAACCAGTTGCCGAATTTTGAGAATTACTCGATGGAAGGGAGAACCTATCGGTATTTCAAAGGCGATCCGCTTTATCCCTTCGGTTACGGCCTTAGTTACACAACATTCGCCTATAGCAACCTCACGCTGCCCGATGGCCCCATCAACGCCAATGATCCTCTGAATGCTTCCGTTACCGTCACCAATAGCGGAAAAGTCGCCGGAGATGAGGTCGTTGAACTCTATCTAAATTTCCCTGACTTTGCCGGCGCACCCCTCCGCGCCCTGCGCGGGTTCCAGCGCGTTCATCTGGATCCCGGTGCAAGTCAACAGGTCCAATTCCACCTGAGTTCAAGAGACCTGAGCATGGTCACCGATTTGGGAAACATCATCGTGGCCCAAGGCAAATACAGGGTCACAATCGGGGGCGGTCAGCCGGGAACGGCTGCCCCGTCAGTCAGCGGGACCTTCCAGGTCACCGGACAAATCAGCCTGCCCGAGTAGCTCGGTCGCGCGGCGGTAAGCCCATTTTGTCTACAAGGATCCGTGCGCCCGGAGATCGCACGCCAGCGCCATTGCGCGCACCTGTCGGAGGCGTCACCGAAAACGAGTGTCCTCCAATGGCCATGCCTGGCGTTGAGTCTGGTGAGGGGAAAAACAGGGACAACCCCTGCAAATCGTTATATTCTGTCCTCATTGCCCCCGGTGAGCAACCGTTCCCCTGGCGCCAACCTGGTCCGCGGCTTGAATACGATCTGATTGCACTGGCATGGAAGAGACTCCAAAGCGTCCCGCGAGTGATCCGCCCACGCAGCTAGGCTCGGCCACTGCGGTGAGCAACTCTGCGGGCGGTGCCAGCGGAGGAGAGACAGCGGCGCCGTCCCCGCGGTCCGACGAGACGATTATCGTGCCGCCACCGGGCTCGGCACAGACTGTCATCATCTCCGACACAGAGAGAGCCCGCCAGGCCGCAGCGGGTGGCGGATGGAGCGGCGGCACATCGCTGCAGCCAGGATCGGTTTTTGCCAGTCGCTACGAAATCATCAAAATCCTGGGCGAAGGTGGCATGGGGGCGGTTTATAAGGCGCGAGACATCGAGCTGGAACGCGAGGTCGCGCTCAAGGTCATCAAGCCCGAGCTTGCCGACAATCCTGAAATCCTGCAGCGCTTCAAACAGGAACTGATCCTGGCCCGTCAGGTCACTGATCGCCACATCATCCGCATCTTCGATCTTGGAGAAGCCGGCGGGACCAAATTCATCACGATGGAGTACCTAGACGGCGATAACCTCCATCAGATCCTCAAGCAGAAGGGCAAGCTCGAAGTTGCTGAAGCCGTCGACATTATGGAACAGGTGGCCAACGGGCTGGCCGCAGCTCACCGCGAGGGGATCATTCATCGCGACCTGAAGCCGGGCAACATCATGCGCGACGCCAACGGCCGGGTCGTGGTCATGGACTTCGGATTGGCTCGCACGCTGAGCGGCGACGGAATGACCCAAACCGGCGCAATGCTCGGCACGCTTGAATATATGTCTCCGGAGCAGGCGCAGGGCAAGGAGCTTAAAACCAGCTCCGATGTCTTTACCCTCGGCCTGATTCTTTACGAATTGCTTGCCGGGGTTACGCCGTTTCATGCCGAGAGTGCGATCGCCAGTCTGCTGAAGCGGACCCAGGAACGCGCCATACCTCTGTCGGAAATCGATAAGAAAATCCCAGGCACGCTAAGCAATATCGTCGTCAAGTGCCTGGAGAAAGATCCTGCAAATCGCTACCAGAACGCGGAAGAATTGGATGCGGATCTTCGCGCCTGGCAAGGCAAAGGATCCGGCAAGAAGGTCTCTGCCTCTTCGGCGCGGTTGCGCATGAATCGCCTCCGCGAGCTGCCATGGCCGCGGCTGGCTATCACCGGGGCTCTGATTCTGGCCATCGCCGCCGGGATTGCCTGGTTCATCACCAAGAGACAGCAAATGGCGAAATCCGGCGCCCATGCGCCGGTCTCTGTGCTCGTCGCGGACTTCACCAACCATACCGGCGACCCGCTCCTGGACAATACCCTTGAGCCGATGGTGGGCCTGGCCCTTGAAGGTGCCAGCTTCGTCAACCTCTACAGCCGCGAAGATGCGCGGAAACAGGCACAGAAACTCCCCAATCACCCGGACAAGCTCGACGAGGGATCGGCGCGGCTCATCGCGACCAACCTGGGCGTCAACGTGGTGATCACCGGCGAGATCAGTTTGCGGGGAGACGAGTACGATATATCGGCAATTGCCATGGATGGCTTCACCGGCAAGGTGCTGGCCAAGTCGGAGATCGGCGTCGCCAACAAGAATGAAATCCTCAACAGCCTTCCCAAGCTGGCGGTGCCTATTCGCAAGGCCTTGGGCGACTCGACGCCCGCCTCGACGCAGTTCAACGAAGTCAGCGGCGGTTTTCAGGCTGCATCGCTCGAGGCCGTTCACCAGGTCGGAGTAGCCATCGATCAGCAATTCGCGGGCAATTACCAAGAGGCCTTCGATTCGTTCCAGAAGGCCGTGCAGATGGATCCGAAATTTGCCCGCGCCTACTCCGGCTTGGCGGCCATGGCCACAAATCTCGGCAGGCCCGAGGATGCCCTCAAATACATGAAGCTGGCGATGCAGCAGGTCGACAACATGACCGACCGCGAACGCTATCGCTATCGCGGGCTGTACTATCTCACCGCGGGCGACTGGCAGGATTGCGTTCAGTCGGATATGGACCTCGTCAAGCAATACCCCGCCGACCGCGTAGGCCAGAACAATCTGGCCACCTGCTACACGCAATTGCGTAAGGCGCCGGAGGCGCTGGAAGCGGCCAAACGCGCAGTGGAAATTGTTCCCAAGGGTGTGGGGCCACGGATCAACCTGGCATTCATCAGCGTTTTCGCCGGAGATTTTGCTGCCGGCGAAAAAGAGGCGCGCACCGCGCTGTCGTTCAATTCATCGGCTGCGCAAGCATACCTGATCCTCGGTGAAGCACAGCTCGGCCAAGCGCAAGTCGACAATGCTGTGGCGTCCTACAATAAGCTCGAGGGTTTTGGTCCCGTGGCCACATCTACCGCAGCCGACGGCCTCGCGGATCTCGCCGCCTATCAGGGGAAATATGCCGAGGCAGTCCACATCCTGGCGCAGGCAGCGGCTGCCGACGCGGCGGCCAAGAATGCCGACAGCGCGGCCAGGAAGTACGCAGCTCTGGGAAATATCGAGGAATGGCAAGGAAACCATGCCGCAGCGCTCTCCGATATTGGCAAGGCTCTGGCCAACAGCCAGACCACACAAATCGAGTTCCTGGCAGCGAGCACGTATGCCGACGCCGGAGAACTTGCCAAAGCGCAAAAGCTTGCCTCAAGCCTCTCTTCCGCGCTGACCACCGAGTCGCAGGTCTATGGCAAGATCGTTGCCGGGCTGATCGCGTTGAAGAAGAAAGACACGAACGAAGCCGTCAGGCAGATGACAGCTGCGAACGGCCTGATGGACACCTGGATCGGCCGCTTCGATCTGGGGCGGGCTTACCTTGAAGCGGGAGCCTTCACTGAGGCCGATTCGGAATTCGATCAATGTGCGAAGCGACGCGGCGAAGCAATTGAACTGTTCATGGATAACGTGCCGACGTATGCCTATTTCCCGCCGGTCTATTACTACCAGGGGCGCGTGCGCGAAGGAATGAAGAGCGAGGGCTTCGCCGACTTCTACAAGAACTATCTCAGTATCCGCGGCCAGTCGACTGAAGATCCTCTGGTTGCCGACATTCGGCATCGTCTGGGCCAATAAACCTTAAGGCGGAGCCTCGCCGTGCTGGCCGCAAGTATACTCACCTTTTTATGACAGCGGGTGCGCGCGGAGCCATTGCCGACGCCGCTCTTGGGAACGAGGATCGGCTAGCTCCGCTTCCGCCCATTTCCTCAAGTCGTCCTTCTTTTGGACAACCGCGTGCAGCCATTGTCCGTTATCGAAGTTCTCAAAATCCCAAAAGCTCTTCTTTGCAAGTTCTGTAAGAGGCGTGCCGTCGTATACGAAAACAGCATATCTGTAGCATGCCCAAGCTAGCATGTCCGCGCATTGCAGCCCCGGGAGTTCTTGTCGGTGCCTAAAAGAGTAATGGCCCTTGTATCGGCCGGGACGGATGCTATCCGCCTGCTCGATTACTATTCCGATTTCCTTTCTCCCGGGAGAGCCCTCGTCCATCCAATCGAACACGAACTCTACTGGAGCCAGAGCATTCAATGCGTCGGTTGACATATCGATCGCGCTTATCAAGTGGCGAATCGCCCAGGTAAAGTGCTGCGCTCCTCCGGTTTCACGCAGTTCTCTAGTCACAATCTCGTCATATTCTTCTTTTCTGATCGCGAATGAGTAGCCATGAATGCCATGTTTCTTGGCGATATGCCTAACAGAATGGAATACTCTCCTTACTTTCTTCGCTTCCCATCCAAAGTACTGCGATTTGTACGCTCCATACGCACACTTGGCAGCGTGGAAGTCAGTGAATTTTTCCCTCTTGAGAAGAAGTGCAAATTCACTATCAAGGGCTCTGATGCGGCTCACCGGAACGATCAAACCTGACGCGATTGCAACGGTCTGATTGTCGTTAGTCCCGCTGTCGTCTATGTAGATCGTGAACATTGCTAGAAGAACCTGCTTCCACTAACATCCAGCCAAACGGAGAAATAACCCGCACCATGCACGAAAAAATTATCTCCTATTTGTTTCTAGGGGTTGGAAGGCTCCTGGGGAAGCGGGGCTTGACGCACGAAATCCCGGATACGCCGGAGATGGCGGAGGAACAGGGCAAAAAGAAGAGTGCTGCGTTCACTGGCGCTCGCCTTTTCGGCCTCTGAAGATCTCCTGCGTGCGGCGTCTACCTTGCTGCCGGTCAGTACCGCTAGTTTCCCGAAAGCGAAACAGTCTGCGTACCTGCCGAAGTGTTGTCAGTGACCGCCAGGTTGGCGGTCGCTGATTTGCCGCCGGACTTGAACGTGACCGAGATGGTGCAACTGCTGCCCGCCCCGAGTGAGCTCGACGAACTCGGGCAATTGTTGGTTTGTGTGAAGTTGCTCGGGTTTGAGCCCGTGAAGCCGATGCTGCTGATGATCAATGGCGTTGTTCCCGTGTTCTTGAGGGTCGCGGTTTGCGCCGTGCTGCTCTTGCCGTTAGCTACCGTCCCGAAACTCAGGCTAGCTGGAGTGAGGCTCGCCGTTGAATAGGTCGCGGTTGTGGTCTTTGTGACCGTCGTCGCCGCCGAGTAGTTCGAGTTGCCCGCTTGGCTGGCGATCACCGAGCATGTTCCCGTGCCGCTGGTCATCGTGTAGGTTGCGCCTGAATTCGTGCACGGCCCGGAACTGGTGTAACTCACCGCGAGCCCGCTCGAAGCAGAGGACGCCACCGTGAAGCTAGTCTTGTAAGCCGCCGCCGCCGGAGGGCCGGTGCTAAAGGTAATGGTCTGGCCTTCTTTGTTCACCACGATGCTGTGCTGCAC
>Ga0187851_10001324_pt1 | contig 23818 bp, 19 predicted proteins | sample June2016WEW_6_10_FD_132997 | JGI IMG/M metagenome (GOLD analysis project Ga0187851, IMG submission 132997) | Peatland microbial communities from SPRUCE experiment site at the Marcell Experimental Forest, Minnesota, USA - June2016WEW_6_10 | ecosystem: Environmental > Terrestrial > Soil >...
AGGTGTCGATGTAGCCGCGCTCCAGCGCCTGCACGTAGGCGGTCCGGGTCCCCGGGATGATGATGGTCCGGGTGCTTGGGTTCACCTGCCGGCCCGCGAGCATGCCGGCGACGATCGCCATGTCCTCGATCCGCCCGTTGGCGCAGCTGCCGATGAACACCTCGTCGAGGCGGGTGCCGGCAAGCTCGGAGAGGGGACGCACGTTCTCGATGGCGGGTGGCGCCGAGACCTGCGGTTCCAGCTCGGTGACGTCCACGCGCAGGACCTCGGCGTAGGACGGTTCGCTCGGAAGCAGGTCGCCCCCGTCGGCGAGGTGGAGGTACTCCCAGGTCTTGGCGTCCACCTCGCAGAGCCCGCACTTGGCGCCGAAGTCGACCGAGAGGTTGGAGAGGGTGAGCCGCTCGGAGACGCCCATCGCGCTGACGGTGGGCCCACCCCACTCGACGGAAAGGTAGTTGGCACCCTCGGCGCCGAGCTGGCGGATGACGTGGAGAGCGAGGTCCTTGGCCTGGACCCCCCTCGCCAGCTGGCCGGTCACCTCGATCCGGAGGGTCTCCGGCACCCGGAACCAGGAGCGCCCGGTGGCCATGGTCACCCCGATGTCGGTGGAGCCCATCCCGGTGGCGAAGCACCCCAGGGCTCCATAGGTGGTGCTGTGGGAGTCGGCGCCGACCACCACGCCACCGGGACGGATGAATCCGCGCTCCACCATCACCAGGTGGCAGATCCCCTCGGCGAAGAGGTTGCGGATCCCGTACTCAGCGGCGAACTCGCGGATGCGGCGGTGCAGCTCGCTGGCGGCCACGCTGTTCGAGGGGAACACGTGGTCGAAGCTGAACACGGTTCGCGAGGCGTTCCAGATCGGCATCTCCAGGCTGCGGAAGGCGTCGATGGCGAGCGGTCCGGTGACGTCGTGGGCCATCACCGCGTCGACCTCGGCGACCACCGTGTCGCCGGCGTGGACGGGCCGGCCCACCCGCCGGCTGAGGATCTCTTCGACCAGTGTTCCCATCTCGATTTGGATTCTCCTGATGTGGGGGCTAGGCGGCGGGGTTGGGCCAGCTGAGCAGGAGCTCGTCCACCTGCTCGTCGGCGAGGGTCGCGGAGTCGGCGAGCCGCTTGATCTCGGCGGTGGCCGCCGCGATCTGCTCCTCGCCGAGGTCGAGCCCGAGGCTCGCGGCGCGGTCGCGGATGGCGTTGCGGCCGACCAGCCGGTGGCCGATGAGTATCTGCCGATCCAGGCCATAACGTTCGGGCTGGAGCACCTCGTAGCTGCGCGGGTCGCGGAGCACCGCGTTGCTGTGCATCCCCGCCTTGTGGGTGAAGGCGAAGGCGCCGGTGATGGGGGCGTTGAAGGGCACCCCGATGCCGAGGATGCGGGCGACCAGGGCGTCGAGCCGGGGGAGGAGGTCGAGGCGGTAGGGCTCGACCCGCTCCGGGGAGACGGTGCCGATCCGGGCGATGAGCCCGGAGAGGGAGGCGATCCCGTTGCGTTCGCCGATGCCGAGCACGGTGGTGTCGATGTGGGTGGCCCCGGCCTCCAGGGCGGCCAGGGCGTTGGCCACCGCGCAGCCGGTGTCGTTGTGGCCGTGGAACTCGATGTCGCAGCCGACGGCGGCTCGCACCGCCACCACCATCTCCTCGACCTCGCGCGGGGTGGCGATGCCGACCGTGTCGGCGATGCCGACCCGGTGGGGTCCGCAGGCGTCGACGGCCCGGTACACCGCCAGGATCTCCTCGAGGTCGCTCCGGAAGGCGTCCTCGCAGCTGAAGCGGATCTCACGTCCAGCGCTGCGGACATGGCTGATGACCCCGCAGGCGATGTCGATCACCTCGTCGAGGGAGCGGCGGTGGCTTGCCCGGCGGAGCACGTCGGAGGTGGCGAAGAGCACGTTGACGCCGTCCGCGCCGGCGGCGAGCCCCCGGTCCACATCCTCGATGGAGCAGCGGGTGTGGGTGAGCACCCGGGCCCGGGGCCGGGCGGCGACCACGGCCCTCAGATCGGCCTCCGACTGGGGCGAGGCCGCCGGGGAGGTCATCTCGATGTAGTCGACGCCGAACTCGTCGAGGGCGGCGACGATCTCCAGCTTCTGGCCGGTGGTGAAGTCGGCCCCGGCGAACTGCTCGCCCTCGCGGAGGGTCGAGTCGACGATGGCCATGCGCTCGACGGTCACGCGCGCGCCTCCAGCGACTCGTGGGCGTTCATGGCGTGGAGCACGGCCTCGGTCATCTCGCCGGTCGAGCTGGTGCCGCCCAGGTCGGGGGTGCGTGTCCCGGCGTCGAGGGCCGCGTCCACCGCGGTGCGGATCTCGGCCGCGACCTCGGGGAGGCGGAGCGAGTGCTCGAAGAGGAGGGCGACGCTCAGGATGGAGCCCACCGGGTTGGCGATGCCGCGCCCGGCGATGTCCGGCGCGGTGCCGTGGATCGGCTCGTAGAGGGCGGGGCCGCCCTCGGGATTGAGGCTGGCCGACGCCATCAGCCCGAGCGACCCGCTGATCGCCGCCGCCTCGTCGCTCAGGATGTCGCCGAAGAGGTTCTCGGCGACCACCACGTCCAGCGCTGACGGCCGCTGGAGCATGCGCAGCGCGAAGCTGTCGATGAGCTGGTGATCGAGGGCGACGTCCGGGTTGTCCGCGGCCAGCTCGGAGGTGACGTCGCGCCAGAGCCGCCCGCTGACGAGGGCATTCGCCTTGTCCACCGAGGTGAGGTGGCGGCTGCGGCCGCGGGCCAGCTCAAAAGCGAAGCCGACGACGCGGGCGATCTGCTGGCGGCTGTAGGTGATGGTGTCATGGGCGCGCTCCGCGTCGCCCTCGCCGCTCCGGCCGTGAGCGCCGTAGTAGGCGCCGGCCGACAGCTCGCGGACCACGACGAAGTCGGTGCCGCGGGTGACCTCGGGCCGCAGCGGGCCGCAGCCGGAGAGGGCGGGGAAGGCGCGGACGGGGCGGAGATTGATGCTGAGGCCCAGCCGCTGGCGCAGCCCGTGGATGGCTGCTCCCGGCCTCGCGTCGCCGCGCAGATGGTCCCAGCGCGGGGCCCCGGCGGCGCCGAAGAGGACGGCGTCGGCCGCCCGACAGAGCTGGAGTGTCGCCTCGGGCAGGGGGCGTCCCTCCGCCTCGATGGCGGCTCCGGCGATCGGCCGCTCGGTCAGCTCCAGGGAGAGGTGGTGGGTGGCGGCGGCGCGCTCGAGGACGCTCACCGCGCTGGCGATGACCTCCGGGCCGATGCCGTCGCCGGGAAGGACGACGACACGGATCGGGTGTGATTGCGGCTGGATGCTCATGGGACTCCCGCGGATTTCTTCTGAATTGCTCTGGACAAACGAAGAGGGCTCCCTCGCTCTGGGGGAGCCCTCTTCCGCGGCGGCGGGAGCGCCTCGCGGCGCGCGCCTCTACTTCGTACCGGCGGATCTGGCCCCTGCGAGGGCTTTGCGTCCGGCGAGCTGTTTCGAGGCGTGCGCGGTCTGCATAGTCGGGCAACTATACGGGTTGGCCGGTTGCGGCGTCAACCTGATCTCGGCACCGGGGATGCAGCGGAGGCGGGGGAGGGTGGGCTGAAGATGAGGAGGAGGCTATGAGAAGTGCTCGATCAGCACCTGGGAGATGCCGCTCACCATCACCCCGCCCACAGCCCAGCAGTCGCTTGCGCCGACGCACGTCGCGCCGGCGAGTGAGCTGTACCCCGAGAGCGCGGGAGCGGCGGAGACGTTCCAGGTTCCCCCCGCGTACCCCTCGATCAGCGCCTGGAACTCGTACTCCAACGTTTCGGTGCTCACGGGGGAGTACTCCCCCGCGGTCCAGCAGCTTCCGACCCCGGTGCAGGCCACCCCACTCAGCGCCACCCGCACGCTGGGGGAGAGCGTTGGGCTGGTGACGATGTTCCACGCACCGCCCGCGTACTGCTCCACCAGTCCCTGGGTGCCACCGTCAGTGGAGCCGACGGCCCAGCAGTCGATGGTGCTGACGCAGGCGACGGCGGAGAGGCCGCTGCCCGTGCCGCCGGACGGAGGGGGGCTGGTGACGACGGCCCAACCGCCGCCCGAGTACTGCTCGACCAAGCCCTGGCTGTCGCCGTTGGCATCGCTCGAGGTGGAGCCGACAGCCCAGCAGTCGGCGCTGCTCACGCAGGTCACGCCGGAGAGACGGTTCCCCGTGCCGGGGGATGGAACGGGGCTGGCGACGATGCTCCAGCCGCCGCCCGTGTAGTGCTCGATCAGTCCCTGGACCAATCCCTCGTTGACGCCATTGCCGTACTTGCGCGTCACCCCGACGGCCCAGCAGTCGCTCGGGCTGACGCAGGTCACGCTGTCGAGCTGGCTATCGACGGGGCCCGAGGGGGTGGGAGTGGGGACTGCGCTCCAACCGGATCCGGCGTACTGCTCGATCAGGGCCTGGCCCGCGAAGCTGGGGAACTGGGAACCGACAGCCCAGCAGTCGCTGCTGCCGGCGCAGGCCACGCCGTAGAGGAAGGCGCCGCCGGGACCGGGGGTGGGGGTGATGTCAGCGGGGACGATGTTCCACGACTCTCCCGTGTAGTGCTCGATCAAGCCCGTGGTGGCCGAGCCACCCCATCCGACAGCCCAGCAGTCATGGACGCTGGGGCAGGCGATGCTGTCGAGTGAGAGCCCGTCATCCCCGGAACTCGCGGCGCCGGGGACGACGCGCCATGAGAGCGGTGCGGCCAGTGTCGCGCCTGAGCCCCGCGACGCTGTGGCCGTGGTAGGCACGGCGGGGGTGCCATGTGGGCTCGACGAGGAGCAGCCCGAGGCGAGTGTCGTGAGTAGCACCGTCGCGATCGTGGAGGTCGTCATCCTCACCGGGCGTGCTCGCCGGGTCGGGCTCCGGCTCGAGCCGCCTCGGTGGACGAGCCGCCTGGCGCCCCCCGACCTCACCGCGGATCCAAACCTGAACACCGTCTGTACCTCGTGCGGGCCGCCGGCATCCGGGCCACAGGGTACAGAGGCGGGGGCTGCGACATCTACACTCCCCTGGCAGTGGACGCGAGCCTCCGCCGTGTGCTCACCGAGGCTGTGGGGACCGACTCGGTCCTGCAGGGTGGCTCGGTCCTCGCCCCCGCCTCTGCGGAGGACGTGGCCGCTGTCCTGAGGATCGCCCAGGGGCGGCGCCTGCCCCTGCGGCTGACCAGCGGCGCGGGCGAGGCCGGCACGGCCCCGGACGGCGGGGCCGTCCTCAGCCTCGCCCGGCTCGTGGCCCTGAGCGTCGACGCCTCCAATGGCGTCGTCCGGGCGGAGGCCGGAGCCACTCTCACGGCCCTGGCTGCCGCCCTGGCGGACGCCGGCCTGGCCGTACCCGGGCTGAGCGCCGCTCGCGGCTCGGAGCGTGTCGGTGGCCTGATCGCCCGCGGTGGCGTCTCCCGCCGCAGCCTCACCGGGATCGAGGCCGTCCTCCCCGGCGGCGACCTGGTCCAGTTCGGCGGAGCGGTCCTCAAGGACGTCGTCGGATACGACATCGCATCGCTGCTGCTCGGGAGCCGGGGCAGGCTTGCGGCCATCCTCGCCGTCCACCTCCGGCTGGTACCCGCGGGGGTCGCGGTCGAGGTCGCCGAGCCCCGGGGGGGGCGCGACGTCGGCGATGTGGTCGGAGTCTTCGATCCCGAGGGAATCCTGGTCGCGACCTGAGGTCGATCAGAACGGTGCCGGGGCGGCGGTGACCTGGGGGGGCACGTAGGTGACCTTGGCGAGCTTCCGGCCCTCGTAGTCGAGGGCGAGGAGCCCCCCCTTGGCACACTGGAGATGGTGGAGGGCCCAGGGGCGACGGCCCAGGTGCCGGATCCAGAAGGCCTGGATGGGGTCGCCGTGGCTGACGCAGACTCCGCTCCCGCCGCCCGCGCCTTCCAGCGCCCGCTGGAGCGAGCGCTCCACCCGGTCCGCCATCGCGGCGACCCTCTCATCGCGCCGGAGCAGGCCGGGGTAGGCCATGTGCACCCACCAGAGCGGCCGGCGCCATGGCACCTGGGGGTAGGGGACGCCCTGGAGGTACAGGCTGAAGCGCGCCTCGACCAGGTCGTCGTCCACGATGACCTCCGGGCCGTCGAGATGCCGGGCGATGATCGAGGCCGTCTCGCGGGCACGCTCCAGGGGACTGGTGCGGATCACCCGGATCGGTTCTGCCCCCAGACGCTCTCCCAGCGACTCCGCCTGAGCGAGGCCCTTGTCGCTCAGCCCGAAGCCGGGCAGGTAGCCGTAGAGGACCCTCTGCGGGTTGGCCACGTCGCAGTGACGGACGAGATAGAGCCGGATCCTCTGCTGCACCGCCCGATGCTACCAGCGGCCGGGGAGCCCTCCGGGCCCGCGCGCGTAACCACACGTCCGTCACCCGGTCCCCGAGATGCCGCAGGGCGTTCACAGTTCGATGACGCGCTCGTTCCTCGGCCTTGACGGCCCGCCACGATCTGCGCAGCGGATCCACAAGGACCGCCACAACCCATCGGGTCTCCCTCGTGGCTCGGAGCCCGAGCGGGAGCCATCGCCGAGTCACAGGTAGGAAACAGTGGCTGTAAGTGCCCAGCGACGCCGCCGCGTCCTCGTCGCCGTTGTCGCCGCCGCCATCGCGGCCGGCGCCTTCTACCTCGCCATCGAGTACACCAACAAGACACCCGCGACGTCGGCGGGGACCGCGACGGCCACGGCGCCCCCGGTCGCGACGGTCACCGTGGTGGAGGCGGCCAGCGCCATCCCCGTTGGCAATGCGATCACCGCCACCAACCTGAAGATGGTCCCCGTCGCCGCCAGTGACCTCCCCGCCACGACGGGCGCCACCCCCCCCTACTACACGAGCGCAGCGACTCTCACCGCATCCACGGAGTACGCCGCCATCCAGATCCCGGTGGGGACCGTGATCCTCAGCTCGATGGTCACGTCCAACCAGACGGCGGTCACGGCGCCGGTCGCCGGCACCAACTTCAACCTCCCGGCCGGCGACGTCGCGCTCGCACTTCCCTACAGCCCATCTTCGGGCAAGGGCGAGATCGAGGGCGATGGCACCGGCGGCTACATCGTGGCCGGTGACCACGTGGACATCCTCGTCGAGATCGATCCCCTCCCCAATCCCAACAACGAGCTGGGAACCATGTTCTGGGCATACGAGAACGTCCCGGTTCTCGCGGTCGGCATCTCGACCGGTGCCCCCGTGGCCACGTCCAGCGCCTCGCCCGCCGCCTCCACCTCGTCCGCCCCTGCGGCCCAGGTGTCCGCGAGCCTGATCATGGTTCAGCTGCCGCGCCAGGATGCCGCGAACCTCGCCTACTTGCAGGACGGGGCCAACGTGACCATCCAGTACCTGATCGTCGCCCCCGGCGACTACAACTCGTCCGCTGAGCCCGTGCCGACGCCCGGAACGCAGGTCATCGGACCCATCAACGCCAGCACCGCCCTGACCGACCTGGAAGGCTGAGCGCCCTGAGCGCCGGTGCGGAACTGAGATGACGTCGACCACCCTCCTCCTGGCCGGTGGTGGGGCATTGGCGCTCTTCGCCGCCATCATGGTCTTCATCCTGCCCGGCGCCGAGTCGATGCTCCACAACCGGCTGCGCAACCTCGGAGATGTCGCGCCGCTCGTGCCCAAGGAGGTGGCGACCGCTCGGAATCCCCTCGGGCAGGTCCGCCGCGCGGTCCAGTCCGCTGTCGGCAGCCGGTTCGAGCGGACCGATCGCGGCTCGCACATGGCCGACCGCCTGGCGCGCGCCGATCTCAAGGTCCGGCCGACCGAATGGGTGCTGATCTCGATCGGGGCGGCGGGCGCGGTCGGAGCCCTCGCCTACCTGCGCTTCGGGGCGCTTCTCTTTGGCCTGATCGGCGGCGTCATCGGCTATGTGGCAGCCCAGTTCTTCGTCCGGTACCGGCAGTCGAAGCGGACCAAGGCGTTCAACGCCCAGCTGTCCCCGACGATCCTCCAGCTGAGCGGTTCCATGAAGGCCGGCTACACCTTTGCCCAGGCCATCGACCTGACCGCCAAGAACATGCCGGCGCCCATGGGCCCTGAGCTGGGACGGATCACTCGGGAGGTCCAGCTCGGCCTTCCCCTGACCGAGGCGCTCAGCCGGATGGTCCGGCGCAACGACTCCGAGGACCTCCGCCTGATGCTCATCGCCGTCCAGATCCAGTCGCAGGTGGGCGGCAACCTCGCCCACATCCTCGACACCATCGAGTTCACGGTGCGCGAGCGGGTGCGGATCAAGGGCGAGATCAAGTCACTGACCGGTCAGGCTCGGGCCCAGGGCTGGGTGCTGATCTGCATGCCCTTCGGCATGGGAGGGATCCTGATGTTGATCGCCCCCAGCTACTTCGACCCGATGATTCAGAAGACCGCCGGGCAGATCATGCTCGGGGTCTGTGGCTTCCTGCTGCTCTGCGGCTATGGCCTGATCCGCCGCGTCGTGAACATCAAGATATGAGCAACCACCTCGTCGTCCTGGTGGGTGCCGGCGCCGTGATCGCTTTGGTCGTCTTCCTGGCGGTCTGGATCATGGTGCCGTCGACCCCGCTCGCCAACCTCCTCGAGCAGCGGCTCTCCAGCGTCCCCAACGCCACCACCTATGACATCGACCTGGACACCGGCGAATTCACCCAGCCCGCGTTCGAACGCCTCGTCCTGCCGATCCTCGGCTCGATCGGCGGCATCATCGCCAAGCGGACCAAGGAGGGCCAGCTCCAGCAGCTCCGCAAGCTGGTGACGAAGTCCGGGTCACGGCAGCGACCCGAGACCCTGCTGGCGCTTCGGCTGATCCTCCCACTGGCCGGCGCCGTCATCTGCTTTGGGCTCTCCCTGCTGCTCGACCTCGCGCCTCCCGACAACTACTTCCTGATCGTGGCCGGATGTGTGGGGGGCTACATGTATCCGACCCTCTCTCTGGAGAGGAAGGCCAAGCGCCGGCAGAAGGAGATCCAGCTGGCGCTCTCCGGCGTCCTGGACCTGCTCACCGTCTGCATGGAGGCGGGGCTCTCTCTCGACATGGCGATCATGCGCATCGGCGACGCCGACCAGAGCCTGCTCGCCGTCGAGTTCCAGAAGCTGCTCAACGAGGTCCGCCTCGGCCGTCCGCGAGGTGAGGCGCTGATGGCGATGGCCGAGCGCAACGACGTCGACGAGCTGACCGAGTTCTGCCGAGCCGTCGTGCAGGCGGAGCCGCTCGGCGTCAGCGTCGTCAACGTCCTCCGGATTCAGTCGGAGGAGATGCGCCGCAAGCGCAAGCAGCGCGCCGAGGAGGCCGGCCATCGGGCTCCCGTGCTGATGCTGCTGCCGATGATGGGCTGCATCTTCCCGTGCATCTTCGTGGTCCTGCTGGGCCCGGCGCTGATCCAGCTCTTCTTCAAGTAGCCGGCCCGCGAGAAGCAGCCGGCCCTCGAGCGGCGGCTCTGGAACCGCCCTGGGGGCAGGGCCGCGGCGGGTCGAGGGCTCTCAGGCGACCTGGACGACCTGCCCGGTGACGAAGTGAGAGGGGTCGCAGAAGCTGGCGATGGCCTCCGCGACCTTCTCCTGGGGGACCGCTCTGGCGAGGTCGCCGGCGCTCATCCAGGCGCGGTTGGCGGGGGTGTCGATGGTCACCGGCGCCACCGCGTTGACCGCAACCCCGGCGCTCCTCAGCTCGTCCGACAGCACCCGGGTCAGAGCGTGGAGCGCTGCCTTGGAGACCGCATAGGCTGCGGCGCCCCCGTGCAGCTCGACGCCGCTGGCCGATCCGACGTTGACGATCATCCCCCCTCCCAGAGCCGTCATCCGCCGGGCGGCCTCGCGGCTGGACCACCACGCGGTCGCGAGGTTGACCTCGAACATGTCCCGGACCACGCGCGGGGAGGTCTCGATCACGGTGCCCCCGGCGAACCCCCCGGTGACGTTCACCAGGCGCCGGACCTCGCCGAGGCCGTCGATGATCCGCCAGAGAGCCTCCACGGAGTCCGGGTCGGAGAGGTCGGCGCGCAGCCACTGAACGTCCGGGCGCAGCGCCGCGAGCTTCGCCGGCTCGGAGCGCGGCGACGCGACGCCGACCACCGGATCGCCCAGCGCCGCCATAGCGTCGAGGACTGCGGGGCCGAGCCCACCGCTCGCGCCGCACACCACGGAGAGACCGAGAGCCATGATCCGAGACGATACCTGCTCCGCGCCCGTGCGGCGACCGAGCCCCCAGCGGAGGTCGCGGCGGCGCGGTGGCCGTCCTCTGCCCCGTCCTCGTCGAGCCCTATCCTGCTGCGATGGCAAGCCCTGATCCCGCGCCGGAGAAGACGGTTGCCGCGCTCGTCGGGTTCACCCGGCTCTGGGCGTGGCTCTCCCGACGGCGGAGAAGCTGGTGGTCGATCGTCCGGCTCGTCCCCCGCGCCGGCCGGCTCCTGGTGGCGGCGTCGGTGGCGCTCAACCTCGTGATCGGCCTGCTGCCGCTGGCCTTCGTGGTCGCCACCAGCGTCGCCGTCCAGCGGGCCGTGGGTCTCTCCTCTGCCCGGCACGGCGGGGGGGCCTGGGGCGCCGCCCTCGCCGCTCTCGGGCTGGCGGTCGGCGCGCTCCTGATCCAGAGCGCCCTGACCCCGTACCAGACCGCCCTGGCCGAGCTGGTGGCCCGTCGCGTCAACGGCCACTGCTCGCGGCGGCTCATGCGCGCCACGCTGGAGAGCGCCCCGATCGCCGTGCTCGAGCAGGAGGAGGTCCTCGACCGGCTGGCCGAGGCTCAGCGCGGGCTCACCGATTACTTCATGACCCCCGGTGAGGCCACGGCGGGACTGCTCGCCCTGATCGCCCGCTACGCCCAGCTGGCCGGTGCTGTGGTACTCGTCGGCATCGTCCTGGGCCCGCTGGCGGCCGCGGTGATCGCCGCGGCGGCGATGGTGGCGCGGGTCGGGCAGCGCAACTCGCTCGCCCGCTTCTCCGACGCGTGGGACTCCTTTCTCAGCACCCGGCGCAGGGGGCTCTACGTGTCCGACACCGGCAGCGCCCCCGCGGCGGGCAAGGAGATACGGGTGCTCGGCCTGCTCGGCTGGTGGCGGGAGCGGGCGGAGGCGGAGTCGCAGGCATTCTTCGCCCAGCTCTGGCCGGAGCGGCGGCGCATCTTCCTGGTGCCCTTCATCTGCTACAGCGTGATCGTCCTGGCCGGAGCCGCGGTCGTCCTGCTGATCCTCCGCAACGCCGCGGACGCGGGTGGGCTCAGCGTGCTCGACGTCTCGCTGGCGATCCAGGCGATCCTGATCCCGCTCCGGTTCGGCACCTTCTTCCCGGAGGCGGACGTCCAGACCCAGTACGGCATCCTCGCCAACGATCACATCCGCTACGTCGAGCGCCGGGCCTCCGAAGGGGCGGCCGCCGCTCCCCGGGGCACGCTCTCTGCCGTGGGCCTCCCACGCTCCACGATCCGCTTCGAGAAGGTGAGCTTCGCCTACCCCGAGGGCGGTGTTCAGGTTCTGGAAGAGGTCGAATTGGACCTTCCGGCAGGCACCTCCACCGCCATCGTCGGCCTGAACGGTGCGGGCAAGACCACCCTGGTCAAGCTGCTGGCGAGGCTCTACGACGTGACCGGGGGACGCATCTCGGTGGACGGCATCGATCTGCGCGAGCTCGAGCCCCGGGGCTGGCAGCGCCGGCTCGCCGTGATCTACCAGGACTACGTCCACTACGAGATGGACGTGGCGACCAACGTCGGCCTCGGGTGCCCAGAGCGCCTCGGGGACACCGGGGCACTCGGCACGGCGCTGCAATGGGCGGGCGCGACGGAGATGGTGGAGGCCCTTCCGCACGGGCTCGCCACGATCCTCTCCAGCCGCTACGCGGGCGGTGTGGACCTCTCGGGGGGCCAGTGGCAGCGGATCGCGCTGGCCCGGGCGCTCTTCGCCGTCGGCGGCGGGGCCTCGGTGCTCGTGCTCGACGAGCCCACGGCGCAGCTCGACGTGCGTGCCGAGGTGGCCTTCTTCGACCGCTTCCTGGAGCTCACCCACGGGCTCACGACGGTGGTCATCTCCCACCGCTTCTCGACGGTGCGGCGGGCGGACCGGATCGTCGTCCTGGAACACGGCCGGATCAGCGAGCAGGGGACCCACGACGAGCTGCTGCAGCTGGGCGGCCGGTACGCGGAGCTTTTCCAGCTCCAGGCGCGCCGCTTCCTCGAGGCGGGGGAGGAGGAGCCGGCGGAGGAATCGGACCCTGAGAGTGAGGCCACCGCCGGATGAACACTCTCCGGGCGGGACGCTTTCTCTTCGGGCTCGGCCTCAAGGTGGGCCGGGCCAAGCTGATCCGCGCCGTCGCCCTCATGTTCGCGGGGTACGTCGCCGGCCCGATCGCGGCGCTGCTGGTCGGGCAGCTGACCAACGCGCTGATCGGCAGGGAGGCCTCCCTGGCGTTGACGCTCTGCCTGGTGGTGGCGGCCCTGCTGGTGGCTCAATTGATGCTCAGCCACTTCGCCCACATGGATTACTTCGACGTCGCCGAGGTCGCGGAATCCCGGCTGAGGGGCGAGCTGATCGACCTGGTCAACGGCCCACCCCGGATCGAGCACCTCGACAGCCCCGTCTTCGCCGACACCGTCAGCCTGGTCCGCGACTGGCTCTTCGGGACCACCAAATCCCTGGAGGCGGTGCTCCAGCTCGCCGGGCTCGTGCTCCAGGTCGTCATCACGGTCGCCATCCTGGTCAGCCTCGACCCCTGGCTCGCCCTGCTCCCGCTGGTGGCCGTGGTCCCGGTGTTCCTGGAGCGGCGGGCCGAGGTCTCGGTCGAGCGAGCGCGGGAGGCGAGCGCCGAGCCGGTCCGCTTCAACCGGCACCTGCTGGAGCTCGCCACCGGTGTGGATTCGATCAAGGAGCTGCGACTTTTCGGGACCGAGGAGGCCCTTCTGGCACGCCAGGCGGAGGGTTGGGGGCGGGTCACCCGGACCATGTGGCGGGCCCAGCTCCGGGCCGCGCTGCTGCGGGCCGGCGGCCAGGCGGTCTTCGCCCTCGCCTATGGGGGCGCGATCCTGCTCGAGCTGAGCCGCGCCGCCAACGGACAGGCCTCGGCCGGCGCCCTGGTGACCGTCATCGTCCTGGCGGTCCAGGTTGCCTTCCAGGTGTCAGGGGCGCTCGGGCTGCTCTCCATGCTCCAGGCCGCGAGCAAGACCGTCGAGCGGATCGAGAGCCTGCGGGCGGCCGCCTCGGGAGCGGCGCCCCCTCCGAGCCCGGCACACCCCACCCCCGAAGCGGCCGGCGAGGGTGGGGCGGCGCCCGGGGTCCGGATGGCGTCAGAGCCGGCCGCGACGCCGCGGGCGGCAGCCCCGCGGGTCCCGGTCCCGGCGCGGCTGGCCACGGGCATCCGCCTCGACGGCGTCAGCTTCGCCTACCCCGGCGCGGCGACCCAGGTCCTCTCCGGCGTGTCGCTGGAGATCCCGGCGGGCGCGACGCTTGCCCTGGTGGGGGAGAACGGGGCCGGCAAATCGACCCTGGTCAAGCTCCTCTGCGGTCTCTACCTGCCCACCCACGGCCGGGTGCTGGTGGACGGCGCCGATCTGGCCGGCTTCGACCCCGCCGCGTGGCGCAGCCGGGTGGCGACTCTCTTCCAGGATTTCACCAAGGTCCAGCTCACCCTCCGGGAGAGCGTCGGCCTGGGCGACGTCTCCCGGCTCGACGACCCGGCGGCAGTCGCCGCCGCGGTGGCCGACGCCCATGCGGAACGGGTGGTGCGGGTGGTCGCCGGCGGGCTCGCAGGCTACGTGGGCCGCGGATACGCCCACGGCGCCGAGCTCTCGGGTGGGCAGTGGCAGACGGTCGGGCTGGCCCGGACGCTGATGCGGGGGACGCCGCTGCTCCTCATCCTCGACGAGCCCGCGGCGTCGCTCGACGCCTCCGCCGAGCACGCCCTCTTTGAGCGATATGCGAGCTCGGCGGGGCGGGCGAGCCGGGAGGTGGGCGGGGTCACCGTGCTCGTCTCCCACCGCTTCTCCACGGTGCTGATGGCCGACCTGATCGCGGTGCTGGACCACGGCCGGTTGGTCGAGTTCGGCTCCCACCGCCAGCTGATGGCGGCGGACGGTCTCTACGCCGAGCTGTTCCGCCTCCAGGCGCGGGCCTACGCCTGATGCGCTCGCGCGCTCGTGGCACGGCCGCGCGGGCACGCGGTGCCCGTCAGGGGGCGGGCGCTTAGAATCTGGTCATGCCAATTCAGGGTGAGTACGAGCCGAGTCCCGCCGAGTGGGTCCGCAACCAGGTCGCCGAGTACGAGAGCTCGGGAGGTACGCGGGGGAACGAGCTGGCCAACACGGGCTGGCCCGTCATCATCGTCACCATGCGAGGTCACCGGAGCGGCAAGGTGCGCAAGCTCCCGGTGATGCGCGTGGAGCACGGCGGCGAGTACGCGATCGTCGCCTCCAAGGGTGGGACCCCGGAGAACCCGGAGTGGTACCACAACCTGGTCGCCGCGCCCACCGAGGTGGCGATCCAGGACGGCCCGGTGCCGTTCGACGTCGAGGTCCGCGAGGTGAGCGGCGCAGAGCGTGCGGTGTGGTGGGAGAGGGCGGTCGCCGCGTACCCCCCGTACGCGGAATACCAGACCAAGACCTCACGGCTCATTCCCGTCTTTGTCGCCACCCGGGTCTGAGCCCCCGAGATCGGCTGCGGTCGTTACACCGGCTCCTGCGATCACATCGAACGCGCCGTTTCGGCTACGGAGAATCTCCGGAGGACGCATTTCCGGACGATTGGGGTACCCTAGTGTCAGCCGCTCAAATCGGGCGGTAGTCGCTCGTGGTCTCCCTCCTTCTCAACGGACCCGCGCGTCGTGAGTAAATCCGAGAAGGACCAGGAGAGACCAGCCATGACTGGTACTGTCAAGAAAGTCGTGCAGGAGCGCGGCTTCGGTTTCATCACCGCTGAGGACGGAGCGGAGTACTTCTTCCACCGCAGCGGTCTCGACCCCTCGCTCAACTTCGAGAGCCTGGCGGTTGGCGAGCACGTGAGCTTCGCCGTCGAGACGAGTGACAAGGGCCCGCGCGCACGTCAGGTTCGCGCCGCCTAACGCTCGGGACTAGGCCGTCCGGCCGGCGCGGAGACGCGCCGGCCGGGGGCCGAAACCTCTGACCGGGTCAGAGGAGACCGTCGAAGAGGCCCCGTTCCGGCCTTTCCGGTCCGCCCGCTCCGCGGGCGAGGACGAAGCGCTCGGCGCCGAAGGCCGCCTCGAAGAGATCGGCCGCCATGGCGGCGAGGGCGAGGATCCTGGCGGGGGTCAGTCGGTGAGCGCCAGCCGCATCACGGCGAGATGCCGCACCACGGCATCGGGGCTCCAGCCGTGACCTCCCAGCTTGTCGACCACCAGCTCGACGTTCTCGAGGGGGGCGACCATCTCGCGGAGGCGTTCGACGTTGACCAGCCGATCGTGTTCGGGAACGATGATCATGGTGGGTTTGGCGCGCGTCTTGACCAGCTCGAGATCCTGACGGCGGAGCGCGTCGGCCAGCCACTCACGCGCCGCGCGCGGGTTGGCGCGTCGCTGGTTGAGGTAGTTGACGTCCGCGGTGTGCTGGTCGACGACCTTGCCCTCGATGGCGACGCGCTTGTAGAGGTCGCTGACCGTGCGGCGGCGGCTCAGCCAGGCCACCTGGGCCCAGAGCGGGCGGACGGTCAGGATGCGCACCTGCCACCGGTACTGGGCGCGGATCAGACCCTCTCCGAGGAGCGGTGTGTGCAGGATCAGATGGTCGACCGCGCCCTCATTGTCGGCGGCCATGGCGCAGGCGACCGAGGCACCCAGGCAGAGACCGGCGAGGTCGAAGCTGTGGATGTCGAGGTGATCGAGCAGCGCCCAGACCATGCCGGCCATGGCCTCGGCGGTGTGGCGCGAGGGGAGTGGTGCCGACTGTCCGTTGCCGGGCAGATCAGGCGCGATCAGGGTGCGCTGGCTCGCCAGCGCGGCGAACCGGCCGCCGAACTCCTCTCCCGAGCTGATGAATCCGTGGCAGAGGACCAGGGGCTTGCCGGTGCCGCCGATGAGGAACCGGAGACGGCGTCCGCCGAGATCGACGAACCGCTCCTCCATCCCCGGGATGACGGCGGTTGCGGCGGTCAAGCGCCCACGCCCGATCTCGGCAGCGCGACAATTCTGGCCATCCGCGTCAGAAATCCCTGGACCGGTGGCTTCGTCGAACCACGCGACGTGACGCGGCTACCCGGCATCCCCGTCCAGTTTGCGCTGAAGGATCGGACAGCGTCGATCTGATGGCACCTATGGTGCCCGATCTCACGGGAGGGCGTCTGCTCGCCGCCGTACCGATCAGATCGCACCCGGGGATGCGATCAGTTCGCGCTGGAATGATGGGCACCGTTGTGGGCGGGGGCGCCCACCCGGTCGAGCTCCCGCTTGATGCTGCCGTAGCACTCGCAGGAGACGCCCTCCAGCCCCTCGCGGTCGAGGATGGAGACGTGCCCACGGTGATAGCGGATCAGCCCTGCCGCCTGCAGTATCCCCGCGGAGAGGGTCACCGTCGCCCGCCGCGAGCCGAGCATCTGGCCGAGGAACTCGTGGGTGATGGCGAACTCGTCGACACCAACCCGGTCGTGGCTCATCAGCAGCCAGCGGCTGAGCCGCTCCTCGTTGGTGTGCAGGCGGTTGCAGGCGGCGGCCTGTGCGATCTGGCCGAAGAGAGCCTGCAGATACTGGTGGAACAGGCCGCTGAAAGCGCCGCCACGGTCCGCCTCGGCGAGGAACGCGGACGCCTCCATCCTCAGCGCGGAGCCCGACACCTGCGAGATCGCGCGCACGGCGAGGGAGCCGCCGGGGACCAGCGGCACCCCGACGATGCCCTCATTGCCGACCGTCGCGACCTCGACGATGGCTCCGTCGTCGAGGGGAGTGACCAGCGAGATCACCCCGTCGAGCGGGAAGTGGACGGCCCCGATGGGCTCGCCCGGCTCGAAGAGCACCGTCTTGATGGGCAGCGACACCGTCACCATGCTGCGGACCAGACGGTCACGGTCCTCGGCGGGCAGGGCCTCCAGGATGCGGTTGCTGCGGGGGTCTCGAAGCGGATAGGACACGGAAATCTCGGCCGGAGCGCCTCGCTGCCGCGTCAACGCGTGCAGGATCCGGCTCGGTGGCGAGGCGCGGTTCTGGTGTTGCGGCTCGATTCTACCCCCGCCGGGCCGGCACGGACGGTGTGGGGAGCGTCAGGCGGCGTCCTGGGACCGGCGCGGGTGGGCGCCCGCCCCGGGGTCGGAGTGGTGCGTCGCCGCCGGTGCTGGCGCTGCGTCTGCCTCCCCGGGCTCGGGCTCCGGCCCGGCCGGGAGGGTGAAGGCGACGGTCGTCCCCAGGTTGCCGGTGGAGGCGATCCAGATGCGGCCGCCGTGTCCCTCGACGATGCGCCGGCAGGTGGCCAGGCCGAGCCCGCTGCCCGGCACCGACGTCTGGCCGCGGGTGAAGGGCTCGAAGACCTGCTCGCGGGCGCTGCCCGGTATGCCCTGGCCGTTGTCGCGGCAGCGGATCTTCCAGGCGCCGCCGTCGCGGACGGCGTCGAGCCGGATCCGGGGGGGCTGGTCGCCCCGGTACTTGATCGCGTTCCCGATCAGGTTCTGGAGCACCAGCTGCAGCTCGCCCGGGCGTCCCGGGACGGTGGGGAGGTTCCCGGTCTCGATGAGCGCGCCCTGCTGGGCGATGCTCGACCCGACGGTGGCGATCACCCGGGCGGCGGCCTGGTTGAGGTCGACCGGCTCCAGGGCGGTGTCGCCCCGATCCAGCTCGGCGTAATGGAGCAGGTCGGCGACCAGCTCCATGGCGTAGTCGGCGACGTCCTTGATCTGGGAGACCACCTGGAGCACCGGCCCCGCGTCGTCGCCGGGACCCGCCCGCATCCGGGCCACCGAGGCCCACATGCCGATGGTGGCCAGGGGGTTGCGCAGGTCGTGGGCCATGGCATGGCTGAACGTGGCCAGGTCGGCGTTGGACCGTCGGAGCCGCTCGGTCATCACCTCCCGCTCGAGCGAGACGCTCAGCAGGGCATTGTTCTCGAAGAGCCGGTCACGCCCCGATTCCTGAGCCGGAACCAGCGGGGTGACCACGGCGAGCAGGCCCAGGTCGAGGCTCGCGGTCCTGGTCGGGAAGACGATCGCCAGCTCGCCCGCCCGCCACTCGAGGTCGTCGAGGAGGCCGTCGGGGGGGAAGGCCTCCATCCGCGACTGTGAGGGTAGACGCAGCTTCCCGCCTTCCCTGACATACGACCCCGCGATGTCCAGGAGCCGGCCGTCGCTCGGGGTTGCGCCGGTCTCCGGCGCCCACAGTCCCAGGCACCCCGCGTGGGCCGGGGTGTGGGCGAGCCATCCGAGCGACTTGGGATCCCCGGCGGTGCCGCTCAGGAGCGAGACGCTCAGCTCGTGGTCCAGTGTCATGGTGTCGTGAAGGGCGCCCAGGATGCCTGCCTCGCCCTTGTTGACGCACCGGGAGAGCTCGACGGCGATCTCGGTGATCCCCCGTTGGAAGCGGGCCGCCTGCTGCCCTCTGGCGACGGTACCGCCGAGGTCCCGCTGGTACTCCCGCAGACAGGCGACGACGTTGCTGATGGTGGTCCAGCGGGGACACACCGAGTACAGCGCCGCGGCGGCCTCCGACACACCCTCGCGCACCGGCTGCTTGGCCTTGACGCCGACGTCGAGGCCCCGTTCGATCGCGTCGACCGCACGCGCCAGCGCGGACATCTGGTGGGCGGTGGGAGTCTCCCCCTCGATGAGGCACCGCTCGAGCCGGCGCAGCAGCAGGTCTCGGGCCGGCCGCTCCTCCGACGTCTCTCGCTCGTCGCCGGTTCCGAGCGCGGCCGCGGCCGTGCAGCCGCAGGACTCGCGGGGCACGAACACGGTCGGCACCAGGTGCCGCCCGTTGGGGACGTCGATGCCCTGGATCATCTCGAGGAGGAGGGTGGCCCCCGCTCGCGAGATCTCCTCGAAACTCTGGTGGACCGTCGAGAGGGTGGGCTGTGCGGACGCCGCCGCGGGGACGTCATCGAAGCCCACGATCGCCTGGTCACCCGGCACGCTGAATCCCGCGTTGTGCAACACGTTCATGATTCCGAGCGCGTTGAAGTCGGTGGCGGCGACCACGGCTGTCGAGGGCATGCCCGCGGCCAGCATGGCCCTGGCGGCCATCTCCCCTCCACCCTCCAGATTGTCGGTGGCCTCGAAGATGAGGTTGTGATCGGCCTCGATCCCGTGGGAGGCCAGCGCATCCAGGTACCCGTGGAGCCGCTCGGTGATGTCGGTCTGCACCAGACAGCCGGCGAAGGCGATGCGGCGGTGCCCGTGCTCGACGAGATGGTCCACGGCCTGGGTGATCCCGGAACGGTTGTCGGCGCGAACCACGGGGCAGGGGAAGCTCTCCACCTCGTGGCTCAGCATCACCACGGGCTTGCCGGCCTCCCGCAGGGCCTGGAGGTACCAGGGCTCCACCGCGTTGAGCACCACCAGGAAGCCGGAGACCTGGTCCCAGGCCGGACGCAAAGCGAAATGGGGCACGAGCGCCTCGGTGCCAGGCGGCCAGCCGAGGTAGTCGCCATCGGCGCTCCCCCGGGGTCGAGACCGGGTCAGCCGCTCCTCGAGACCGCCGAAGGCGAGGTCCAGCGTCTGGATGGCGATCACCCGGGTCCCGCTGGCCCTGGTGGCGGCGGTGACTCCGGCGATCAGGTTGCTCGCGTAACTGCCCGCCACCAGCGGTGACAGGATCCCGATCCGCGGGTGCTCCCTCAGCTCTTCCGCAGTGGGCACCGGCGTCGCGGGCGTCGCCTGATCGTCCATCCAGGTGGAGATGCTCCCCCCTTGTCCCGCCATTGGGACGGGGAATCATGGGGCTGGAACGGTCCCGTGACCTCGGGATACCCGGCCGGTTCCGCGGCGGGGAGAGCGCCGCCCGGGACTAGAGGGCGATGTCCGCCGCGGCGACGACCTCGGTCGCGCGATCCGGGTGGCTGAGCGTCCCGAAGCAGCTGTTGACGAACTGGATGATCGTCTCGGCGGGCAGGTCGGCGTCGGGCAGGTCAGCCGGCTCAGTGGTGTGGGCGTCGCTGACCAGGGTCACGTCGTACCCGTGGTGGAGGGCCGAGAGCGCCGTCGTCTGCACGCAGTACTGCGACTGCGCCCCGGTCACGATCACTCGCCGGACCCCCGAGCCGGCCAGCAGGGCGTCGAGCCGGGTGGCCGCGAAGCTGTCGCGGTACATCTTGGCGACCACCTGGTCGCCATCCTTGCGGTCGAGGGTGGGGGCCATCTGCCAGCCGGGGCTGCCCGCGGTGAGCTCCGGGTCCTCCGGGTCTTCATGCTGGATGAAGAAGATGGGAGCCCCCGACTTTCGGGCGTGCCCCAGCAGCCCATTGATGCGCTCGATCACGCCGGGAACGTCGACGCAGGCGGCGATGATCGCCTCCTGCATGTCGATCACGATGAGCGCCGATTGGCCAGCCACCTCTCCATTCTCTACTCGTTGCGCAGGGGGACGGTCAGCCGGGCGACCAGCACGTTGCGTCGGCGGCGGAGTGCCGCGCTGAGGACCAGGTCCAGGTGGTTGTGCAGGGCCTGGTGCCAGAAGTGACGGGGCAGGACCACCGGGATGAGGACGACCACCCGGTGGGCGGCCGAGGGCTGGAGCGAACCGATGTAGCGCAGCAGGGGACGGACCACCGAGTGGTAGGGGGAGGGGAGGACCACCAGCGGCACTCCCGGGTTCCACCGGGCCCAGGCGGCCTCGAGCTCCGCCCGCGCCCCCTGATCCTCGGGGAACTCGACCGTGACCGCCACCACGTGGTCGCTCATGGAGAGGGCCTGGGAGAGGGCGAGGCTGGTGAGGCGGGAGAGCTGGGTGAAGGGGACCACGACCGTGGTCGACCCTGGCACGGGTCGGGCCGGCCGCTCCCCGAGGTGGATCTCCGTCGCCAGCCGCCGATAGTAGGTGCTGATCCTCACGAAGAGGAGGATCAGGAGCGGGATCGCCACCACCACCACCCACGCCCCCTCCCGGAACTTGCTGACGACGAAGATCAGGGTGGCGACACCGCTGGCGGTGCCCCCGAGGCCGTTGATCCCGCAGCGCCACCACCAACCCTCTGACCTCTCCCGCAGCCAGTGCCGGACCATTCCCGCCTGGGCGAGGGTGAAGCCGGTGAAGACGCCGATGGCGAAGAGCGGGATGAGGGAGTCGGTGTCCCCCTCGGTGGCGGCCAGGAGGATGGCGGCGAGCAGCGCCAGCGCCCAGATCCCGCGGTTGAAGACCAGCCGGTCGCCGCGGATCGCGAAACCATGGGGGAGGCGGTCGTCCTTGGCGAGCAGGCTCGCCAGCACCGGCAGGCCCCCGAAGGAGGTGTTGGCGGCGAGCGCGAGGACCAGGGTGACCAGGATGGAGATGCCGGCGAAGGCCCAGCCCCGACCCAGCGCATAGCCGACGATCTGGTTGAGCACGGCGTCGCCGCTTCTCGGCTCCACGTGGAAGCGCTGGATCAGCACGGCGAGCCCGAGCAGCATCGCGGCCAGCAACACCCCGAGCATCAGCTCGGTCTGGCGCGCCCGGGTCACCTGGGGGTGGCGGAAGAGCGGCACCCCGTTGGCGATCGCCTCGACCCCGGTGAGGGCGCTGCACCCCGCGGCGAAGGCCTGGAGGACCAGCAGCACCCCAACCGCCTCGAGGGTGTGGGTGGCGACGAGCGGAGCGCCCGGCGCCTTCAGCTCCGGGGCCAGGGGATGGATCAATCCGATCGCGATCACGACCAGGATGGCCGCGATGAAGGCGAGCGTCGGCACCAGGAAGGCGCGAGCCCCCTCGGCCAGGCCGCGGAGGTTGAGGAAGGTGATCACGGCGAGCATGACCAGGCAGAGGGGGAGGGTCAGGGGGGCGAGCGAGCTGAAGGCGGAGGTCAGCGAGCCCACCCCGGCGGCGATCGAGACCGCGACGGTGAGGATGTAGTCGACCACCAGGGCCGCTCCGGCGAGGAGCGACAGGCCGCTCCCCAGATTGGCCCGGGCGACGGCGTAGGCCCCGCCCCCGCTGGGGTAGGCAAGGATCACCTGGGTGTAGGAGGCGACCAGCAGCCCCAGCAGGGCGACGATCGCCACCGTGATCCATGGCGCCAGCCGCAAGGCCGCCAGCCCCCCGGCCCCGAGCGCGACCAGGAGGGCCTGGGGGCCGTAGGCGACCGAGGTGAGCGCGTCCAGGGAGAGCGCGGAGAGCCCCTCGACCGGGGTGATCTCCTCCTTGGCCGCTTCGCTCGGTCGCAGCGGCCGGCCGAAGAGGGTGCGCGTCAGCTGCACCTGGTCACCTGGGCATCACCTCCCGAGCGGGACCGCCTCACGATACTCGCCGTTCTATCGGCTCCGGGCACGACGGGGTCGGTACCGTAACGGGCTGACGCTTCCGTGAGCCGGTGTTAGGGTCGGCGCTCACGCCGATGCGAACGGCGGAAATGGGGCGGTCTCACCATGACGTCCGCGATGGTCAGCGGCTGGCTTCCCCCCGGCAACTGGCCGGGTGGGACGGACTCCATCACCTGTCCCGGGAGTGACACCCGCCCGGCGCGCTCCGGGGGGCATCTGTGCGCTCTCGTCGCCCAGGCTGACGGTGCAGACGGTCAACGTCTGGAGAGCGCTCTGCAGGGTGGCGGTTTCGAGGTCATCCCCGCCCAGGACGGTGTGGCTGCGCTGCAGAGGATCTGCGCGGCCGGGCCCGACGTGATCGTTGCGGATCTGGATCACCAGGATCTCGACGGGCTCGCGCTCTGCCGCGTGCTGCGGAGCCTCTCCGCCCACGCCACGGTACCGATCCTGGTGCTCACCAGGGCCGCCGCTGAAGACGCTCGCGCTCGGGCGATGGCGATGCTCGGTAACGTGCGGGTCATGCGCAAGCCGGTCGTGCCCATCCTCGTGGTGGCCGCGGTGTCCGAGATGATCAACATCGTGCCGATGGTTGGGCACCGGGTTTCTCTGCCTCGTCCGGTGGCGGCGCCGCTCGCGGCCGTGCCGCGGGCGGCCCTCATCGACGGGTAAACCCCAGCTGGGCGGGGCGCGCCGGCGCGCCGCCAGTCCCGCAGTGCGTTCTCAGGCGGTCAGTTCCACGGCGAGAGCGCGGAAGTTGTCGACATAGCGGCCCACGTCCTCGACCGAGTGCTGCACCGAGAGCGTCCAGTTCTCCTCCGCGCCCGGGGCCATCAGGACCCCCCGGTTGGACTGGTAGAGCCAGGAGAGGTACGCCATCGAAGGGTCGATCTCCAGGTAATCGCGGTAGCTGCGCACCTGCTCCGTCCGGTAGGTGATGCAGCCGCGGGAAGCGGCGGTCACCACGTGGTAGGGCAGGTTGTGCTCATGGATCACCGCGCCGAGGCCGCCCGCGAACTCCTCGGCGAGAGCGTCGAAGTGGGCGTAGGCGGAGGGGGTGAGCACCTCGCAGAGGGTCGCTCGGGAGGCCGCCATGGTCAGCGGATTGCCGTTGAACGTCCCCAACTGAGCGACCCGGCCGTCGCTGATCATGCGCATGACGTCGGCTCGCCCACCGATCGCGCCGCAGGGAAGACCGCCGCCGATGGCCTTGGCCAGGCAGACCAGGTCGGGGATCACTCCGAAGCGCTGGGTGGCGCCGCCGGGAGCGATGGTCACCCCGGTCTTGACCTCGTCGAAGATCACCAGCGCCCCGTGGCGGTGGGCCACCTCCACCACCCCGTCGAGGTAGCCAGGATCGGGGAAGACGATGCCGATGTTCATCATCACCGGCTCGAGGATGACCGCGGCGACGTCGGCGTGACTCGCGAAGACGCGCTCCAGGGCCGCCAGGTCGTTGAAGGGCACCACGCTGGTCAGCTCCACCGTCGAACTCGGGATGCCCTCGCACATCGGCACCGACACCGGTGCCTC
>Ga0187851_10001327_pt1 | contig 23769 bp, 12 predicted proteins | sample June2016WEW_6_10_FD_132997 | JGI IMG/M metagenome (GOLD analysis project Ga0187851, IMG submission 132997) | Peatland microbial communities from SPRUCE experiment site at the Marcell Experimental Forest, Minnesota, USA - June2016WEW_6_10 | ecosystem: Environmental > Terrestrial > Soil >...
ACCAGGTTCGCGTTGATCTGTTCCACCATCAGCGCGATGATCTTCAGCAGATCCTCGTCCAGCAGCGATGTGAATAGAATCACCTCATCGAGCCGGTTCAGGAACTCCGGATTGAAGGCCTTCTTCACCTCCGCCATCACGCTCTCCTCGACCTTCGAAGGCAGCCCTGCCAGGGCCTGCGCCTCAAAGCCCAGGTGACCCCGCTTGTCCAGGAAGCGCGCTCCCAGGTTCGACGTCATGATGATGATCGTGTTCTTGAAGTCCACCGCGTTGCCCAGCCCGTCGGTCAACAGGCCGTCCTCGAACACTTGCAGCAGAATGTTGTAGATGTCCGGATGCGCCTTCTCGATCTCGTCCAGCAGAATGATCGAGTACGGGTTGCGCCGCACGCGCTCGGTCAGTTGCCCGCCCTCTTCGTAACCCACATAGCCCGGCGGCGAGCCGATCAGCTTGGACACCGAGTGCTTCTCCATGAACTCCGACATATCGAACCGGATCAGCGACTTTTCGCTGCCGAACAGGAACTCGGCCAGCGCCCGCGCCACTTCCGTTTTGCCCACGCCCGTCGGCCCCAGGAACAGGAACGAGCCCGCCGGCCGCTTGGGCGATTTCAGCCCCGCGCGCGATCGCCGGATGGCCCGCGCCAGCGCCCCAATCGCCCGCTCCTGGCTCACCACGCGCTTGTGCAGCTCTTCTTCGATGCGGATCAGCTTGCTGACTTCTTCTTCCTTGATCGCCGTCATCGGCACGCCGGTCCAGCGCGCCACCACGTCCTCGATGTCGTCCTTCGTCACCACCCCGGCGTTCGATTCGTCCAGGTTGTACTTCTCCCGCATCTGCCGCAGGTTCTCGCGTTCCTTGCGCTCCTCGTCGCTGTAGAACCGCGCCTTCTCGAACTCGTGATTCGCAATCGCCGATTCCATCCGGTGCACGATGAACTTGATCCGCTTTTGAATGTCGCTGATCTCCGGCGGCAGCGTCGTCTGCCGCAGCTTCACGCGCGCCCCCGCCTCGTCGATCAGGTCGATCGCCTTGTCCGGCAGATACCGGTCGGGAATGAATCGGCTCGAAGCGAACACCGACGTCTCGATTGCGTCGTCGGTGTACACCACGGCGTGGAATTTCTCGTACCGCTCCTTGATCCCGAACAAAATCCGGCACGCGTCGGCTTCGTCCGGCGGCGGCACCTTCACTGCCTGGAACCGCCGCTCCAGCGAGCGGTCCTTTTCGATCGATTTGCGAAATTCGCCCGGCGTCGTCGCCCCGATGCACTGGATCTCGCCGCGCGACAGCGCCGGCTTCAGAATGTTGGCCGCGTCCAGCGAACCTTCGGCCGAGCCCGCGCCCACCAGCGTGTGCAGTTCGTCGATGAAGATGATGGCGTTCTGGTTCTCCATCAGCTCCTTCATGATCGTCTTGAGCCGCTCCTCAAACTGGCCGCGGTATTTCGTCCCCGCCACGATCAGGCTCAGGTCCAGCGCCAGAATCCGTTTATCGGCCAGAAACGCCGGCACGTCGCCATCGGCGATCCGCTGCGCCAGCCCTTCCACAATCGCCGTCTTGCCCACGCCCGGCTCGCCGATCAGCACCGGGTTGTTCTTCGTCCGCCGGCACAGGATCTGCACCACCCGCTCCAGCTCGTAGTCCCGCCCGATCAGCGGATCCAGTTGCCCGTCCGCCGCCGATTGCGTCAGGTCGCGGCTGAACTCCGCCAGCAGCGAGCTCTCCTTGGGCCGGCTCGCCGGCGCCTTCTCCACCGTCGTCCGCGCAATCTCCTCCCGCACCTGCGTCAGCCGCAGCCCGCGCTCGTGCAGGATCTCCGCCGCAAAGCACTTCTCTTCCCTCAGCAGCCCCAGCAGCAGGTGCTCCGTCCCGATGTGCTTATGGGAGAGCCGCTCGGCTTCCTCCGCCGCAAACGCCAGCACCTTCTTGCACTCGTGGCTCAGCGGCAGATCGACCGAGGTCGAAACTTTCTCGCGCACCGTCGTCTGCGCCTCGATCTGCTTGCGGATCGATTCGATGTTGGCCTGTGAGCGCAGGAACCGGTTGGCCAGCGCTTTGTCCTCGCGCAGCAGACCCAGCAGCAGGTGCTCGGTCTCGATGTACGGGCTGCCAAATTGGCTCGCCTCATAGCGTGCGAAGAAAATAACCCGGCGTGCCTTCTCTGTGTATCGTTCGAACATGTACAAGCCCCTTTTCAGCCCGGTTGAGCGCGGTTGTGATTCCCCTTAACCGGCTTACCCGGCTTCAGCCCCGATTCCTCTCCAACCCGCTGGCGTGGCGGGCGCTCCTCTTTGCGGATCGAGACTGACCTACCTCTAATTCTAAGACTCACCAGGGGCGCCCGGCGAATCGGAAATCTCGCGAAACAATTCAGCTTCCACGCGTTTTTGTCCCAGTCCGTTTGCCTCCAATAGCTTAGCGGCGGCTGACGACTCCTCGCGCAAAATACCCAGCAGAAGATGCCCAGCTCCGATTTCGGCGTGCCCCAGGCGCTCCGCCTCGGCGACGGCACAGGCGACCATGCGCCGCGCCTCGGCGCTGAGCTTGGAAACTACAAAGCGCAGCAGGGCCTCGTCGACGAGCTCACTGCTGGAGGCGCCTGGCAGGGCGATGCGGAGGGTGTTCGCCTCTTCGTCCGCCCCCCCTCCGTGGGCGGAGATCTGCTCGCGCACCGCGTCGAGGCGTGCGCCCAGTGCCTCCAGTACCTTGGCGGCAACGCAGCCCGGCTCGCGCAACAGCCCTAGCACCAGGTGCTCGGTGCCGATATGCTTATGGCCGAGCCGCTCCGCTTCCTCGGCCGCGTACGCCAGAACCCTCATGCACTCATGACTCACCGGCATATCGACCGAGGTCGATACCTTCTTGTGTGCCGTCGTTTGCGCCTCGACTCGCTGCCGAATCTGATCTACGGCGGCCGCGCCGCCCAGCGCGCGTTCGAGCGTCGAGGGGTCCTCGCGCACCAGCCCCAGCAGCAGGTGCTCGGTTTCGATATATGGGCCGCCAAACTGGCTCGCCTCGTACCGCGCGAAGAAGATGACCCTGCGGGCCTTTTCGGTATAACGCTCGAACATACGTGCCTCCCTCCCGCGCGCAGCGGATAGCCTCAGCCAACCTCTCGTAGCCTGCCCGACTCCAGGTGCAGCACGCGCTGCGCGCGCGCGGCGAAGGCCGGGTTGTGCGTGACATAGACGGTCGCGAGAGCCCGCCGCGAGTGAACCTCTTCGAGCAGGTCCATCACCATCGCGCCATTGCGCTCGTCCAGGCTCCCCGTCGGCTCGTCCGCCAGCAGCAACCGCGGCTCACCGACCAGTGCCCGCGCCAGCGCCACCCGCTGCTGCTCGCCGCCCGACAGCTCGCCGGCCCGATGCAGCATCCGCGTTTCGAGCCCCACTTCCTTCAGACGCTCGCTCGCCGCCTGCTCGGCCGCGTGTTTCCCCACGCCGCGGATTCTCAATGGCATGGCGACGTTTTCCAGCGCCGTGAACTCCGGCAGCAGCGTATTCAACTGCCACACGAATCCCACCTCGCGGTTCCGCGCCTCGGCCCGCCCCAGCGCGTCCAACCGCGTCACCTCGTTCTCTCCGTAATACACCCGCCCGGCCGTCGGCTCGTCCAGCAGCCCCAGCAGATGCAGCAGCGTCGATTTCCCCACCCCGCTCTCGCCTGTCAGCGCCACCCGCTCGCCCGCGTGCACCGCGATCCCTACTCCCGCGAACACAATCACCTCGCCCGCCGCGCCCCGGTACGTCTTCCCCAGGCCCTCGGCCCGCAGCGCCGGCATTGCGGCCGCCGTCCCGTCCCGCGTATGATCCAGTTCGGAGTTCTCCATGCGCCTCGCCCTGCTGCCGCTCGTCTTTCTCACTTCCAGTATCGCCTTCGCCGCCGCCGCGCCGGCGCCCGCCGGCCCGCAGCCTAAGGTGGCCGATGCCATCCAGGATCGCTTCGTTCCGGCCCCCTTTGAAACGCAATCGGTCACCGGCCTGCTCGGCGAGCGCATGCGCATCAACCTCGAGAAGCGTCTTCTGGCCATCGAGGAAGACGCCCTTCTGGCCGGCTTCCGCCATCGCCCCGGCGCTCAGGATTGGATCGGCGAGCACATCGGGAAATACCTCGACGCCGCCGCCAATACCTGGCGCTTCACGCACGACCCGCGCCTGAAGGCGCAGATGGACCGCATGGCCCTCGCGCTCATCGCCTGCCAGAAGGACGACGGCTACCTCGGCACCTACGTCGACGCCCAGCGCTGGACCAGTTGGGACGTTTGGGTCCATAAATACGACCTCATCGGACTGCTCGCCTGGTACCGCGTCTCGGGCGACGAGCGCGCGCTCACCGCCTCGCGCCGCATCGGCGATCTGTTGATCGCGACCTTCCAGACCGGCGGCCGCGACATCATCAGAAGCTCGGAGCACGTCGGCATGGCCGCCACCAGCGTCCTCGAGCCCGTGTGCCAGCTTTATCGCTACACCGGCGATCCGCGCTACCTCGCATTCGCGCGCTTCATCGTGGATCAGGCTTGGGAACAGCCCAACGGGCCGAAGATTATCTCGTCCCTGCTGAGCACCGGCTCCGTATTCCACACTGCCAACGCCAAGGCCTATGAGATGATGTCCGACCTCGTCGGCCTGTGTGAGCTCTACCGTCTCACCGGCGACGAGCGCTACTTCAAAGCCGCTCTGGCCGCCCAGCGCGACGTCGTCGCCCACCATCGCTATCTCACCGGCACGGCCTCCGCCCACGAGCACTTCCGCGACGACTTCGATCTTCCCGCCGAACAGAAGGACGAGGTCGGCGAGGGTTGCGTCACCGTCACCTGGCTGCAATTGAACTTGCAACTGTTGCGCCTCACGGGCGAAGCCCAGTATGCCCAGCAGCTCGAGCGCACTGTCTTCAACCAGTTGCTGGCCGCCCAGGATCCGCTCACCGGCAACATCTGCTACTTCACCCCGATGGACGGCCGCAAGCAGCCCTCCACCGATATCAACTGCTGCCGCTCCTCCGAGCCGCGCGGCATCTCGCTCATCCCGCGGTTGCTCTGGGGCGCCCTGATCGCGCCGCCCCCCGCCGCCCAGCCGGACACGATCGCCATCGAAATCATCGCTCCGGGTGAGGCCCTGATCGCCGGCGTGCAAGTCAAATCCGAGACCAATTATCCTTTCGATGGACACGCGGTTTTCACCCTGACGCCGGACCAGCCGCACCGTTTCACCTTTGCCCTGCGCGTGCCCGAGTGGGCCGCTTCGTTCCGCGCCACCTGGCCGGATGGGAAACAGGTCACGGGCCGGCCCGGCGAATACCTGCGCCTCAACCGCAAGTGGAAAAGCGGCGACCGCGTCGAGGTCAACGTCGATCTGGCCGTGCGCTTCACGCCCGGCGGCAAGAGCTATCCCAACTCCGTCGCCGTCGAGCGCGGCCCGCTCGTGCTGGCTCTCGATAAGGGGGCCAGCCCCAACATCGCCGACCTCAACCAGGCGGCGTTGAAGACCCTCCCCGAACAGCTCACCGCGGAAAAGCCTGGGCTGTACGACCTGCCCGGCGTCGTCACTGAAAACGGCCACGCCCGCGACTTCACGCTGCATCTCGTTCCGTTTGCCGCGGCCCGCGAATACCGCATCTGGCTGCCGCAACCCGCCGCCGCGCCCACCCCCGGCCGCTAGGACTCGGCCCTCGCCGTGCCGTTACCGAGCCGCCGCCATCGCGGTGATGCGCGGTGTAGTTTGCGCAAGTCCTTTAGAAAACCATAGATACACAGTGACGCGAAAGCACCGTGTTTGCACGGCGAAAACGCGCGCGCGGCACGGTGAAATGCATGGTGAAACCCGCTGCATGGGACTATACAGATAACCTGAAGGCCACCTGGCCAGGATGGAATGCGCTGCGCTCTCTTCCCATCTAACTGGGCAGTCTTGGAAGACTTTTCCGGAAACGGGTTTCGAGAGCGCCGGGTTCGACCGTTGTGCCATCTCAGTTGTTCACTCGCAGACCGGGCAGGAAGTCGTAGATTCCGCGACGGCTCGCGTATTGTTCCCTTCAACAGGGTTCCGTCAGGCCGCCGCAACAGCAGTTGGCGCCGGGGGCCGATAGGCTTGTCCCGTCGCGAGGACGGCCCAGGCGATGCGCGCCAGCTTGTTCGCCAACGCCACGCACACGACATTGCGATGGGCGCGCGCCGTCAGTTGTTTCAGCCACGCAGATAGACCAGAAGATTGCTTGCTACTCTGCTGCAGCACCGCGCGGACCTCCCAACCCCGAAGCGCTCACTTTCGCTCCAGATTCAGGTACAATCGCTGCGCAGGAGGCGCGGAGTCCGCCATGAGAACTGCTTTCAGCTTTCCGATCTTGGCCCTCGCGGCCGCAGCCGCGTTGGCGCAACTCCCGGCGCCTACTCAGACAGCCATCGACCAGGCAGCCCGCAAAGTGCTCGCCAGCACCGGTTCCACCAGCGCCTCGATCGCAGTTGTCAAGGATGGCAAGATTGCGTACGTGCAGGCTTACGGCGATGCCCGACTCGATCCGAAAGTGCCGGCGCGACCTGACATGCGCTACAAGATCGGCTCGAACACCAAACAGTTCGTCGCCACGGCCATGCTCATGTTGGCTGAGAAGGGCAAGCTCTCGCTCGACGACCCGGTGTCGCGTTTCATTCCCGGACTGACCCGGGGCAGCGAAGTCACTATCCGCCAACTCCTCTCCCACACCTCCGGCTACCAGGATTATTACCCTCTGGACTACGTTGCACCGTTCATGACCCGTCCGACGACGATGCAAGCGATTCTCGATACCTGGGCGAAGAAGCCCCTCGATTTCGAGCCCGGGACGCAATGGCAGTACAGCAACACCAACTACGCCATTGCCGGACTCATCGTCGAACGGGTCAGCGGCAAGCCGTTGTTTGAGTTCCTTCGTACGCAGATTCTGGAACCGCTAGGGATGCATTCCGCCATCGACTCCGACCACGAAACGTGGAGTGACACCTCCCCGACCGGTTACCTGCGCTACGCCGTGGGACCGCCTCGTCCGGCCCCGCCTGAAGGCGCCGGATGGCTCAACGCTGCCGGAGAACTGGCCATGACTGCGGGTGACCTGGCGCTGTGGGATATCTCGCTCATGAACGGGACGCTGCTCAAGGCGGCGTCGCTGCGCGCATTGACCACCGAGGTCGACCTGAAGAACGGCGGACACACCCGCTACGCGCTGGGACTCCAGGTGTCGAACACGAACGGTCGTCGCAGATGGTCGCACGGCGGCGGGACCTCGGGCTTCACCAGTTACAACGTTACGTTCCCGGATGACCGTATCTCGATTACCGTCCTCACCAGCAGCGAGGCCGGCGCTTCGCACCTGATCGAAGGGGAAATTGAAAAGCTGGTAACCGCGCCCGCGGAGGATCCGCAGGCCGCCCGTGCCCTCGACCGCGTACGCCAACTTTTCAGCGGTCTGCAAGATGGAAAGACCGAACGGTCCTGGCTGACCGACGACGCAAATGCCTACTTCACAACCGAGGTGATTGCGGATTTCGCATCGAGCCTCAAGCCATTCGGAACGCCGACCGGCTTTACGCAAACCAGCAAGTCCGAGCGCGGTGGAATGACGTACCGCAGCTTCTCGATTCGGTTCGGCGAGAAGTCGCTGACGCTCTCCACGTTTTTCACGCCCGAGGGCAAGATCGCACAATACCTCTTATATCCGGCGGAATAGATCGCGCCCGCCGTGGTGCAGTAACGTCTAACTCTCTTGTTTTCGTGGTGGGCGGTGCAGGGTTCGAACCTGCGACCTTGTGCTTGTAAGGCACACGCTCTAACCAGCTGAGCTAACCGCCCGCGGGGCTCTATTCGCAGTTTACAGGAATTGGCTCAAGTGCCGATATAGCGGGGGACAGGCTGCGCGCAGCCCTAGCCGCGTTTTTCAAGCAGGGACCGGCAAGAAGCCGCCATCTGGGACAGAACTGAGTTTTCTGGCAACAGACAGGGCAACAGGAAAGGCGGCTTTCAGCTATGACACGTTGCCGTGCAGATCGTTCTCCATCTTCCGGCATTAGGCATCCCCCCCTCATGCGGGGTCCAGTGTGCCGGCCGCGAACCGCGCTGCGCCTCCGTGCGAATCCCCATGGAAGCCGACGTGAATACTCAGGTCAAAACAGATTCGAAACACCGTGATTTCGGGTGCCGGTGAGCTGTGTGGAGACTTGACGTAAGTCCTTTAGAAAACCATAGATACGCGTTGACGCACGGTATTTGCTGGGGAATGCGCGGTTTTCACCCCAGAATGCGTGGTGCAACACGGCTAAGTCTTTTAGAAAACCATAGATACGCGGTGACGCATGATATTTGCTGGGAATCGCGCGGGCTAGTGCGGCTAAGTCCTTTAGAAAACCATAGATACCTGGCGCGTGCACTAGCATTCGCATTTCATTTCGGCTAAGTCCTTTAGAATGCGCATTTACACGATACCGCGCGCTGGCCTGCAAAGCTAAGTCCTTTAGAAAACCATAGATACGCGGCGGCGCACTGTCGAGTTTGTCTAAGTTGTTTAGAAATAGTTACTTACAAAGCCCTCTGCGGAGCGCACTCGCGAGTTTTTGAGCAATTTTGCGCGAAATTCGGCTAAGTCCTTTAGAAAACCATGATTACAGCGATACGCAAAAAGACCACGAAAAACGGTGTTTTCCCCGCGTCAAACACGGTGTTGCCACGGTGAAATCGCGCGCGCCGCACGTGGAATCCGGCGTTGTTCCGGCGCCATACTGGAGGCATGTTCCAGGGCTCCGGCGAAAACGGGAGGCGTCGCCGGCTACGAATTTACGCGTGGTGGTACATCTGCACTGGAGTGGGCTTTGCGCTGCTCGGCCTGCACTACTGGATCGCCCGCGCCCCGATCTTTTCCATTGCGCTGCGATTCGTGATTGCGGCGGGGTTCGTCCTCCTGGGCTTTGCCACTTTTCGTTCCGCGCGCCCACCCGCCCGCCGATCCTGAGCCGGCACGATGGCCCAGCCAGACGCCCACCGATATGAGTTCTTATTATTCCTAATCCCTAATCGGGCCCAGACTCCTGCCAATAAGATTTGCGGCGGTCTCAACTTCCAGAGTCGCCGTGAACAGCAATCAGCGTGCTAGAATCGGGGCGAAATGCAGGGCGCCCAATCATCTCCCGGGGCTTCGGATGCGGCTGCCGCGCCGCCCAAGCCCTCCGTGCAACAGCGCTACCTGGCGCTGGATGCCTATCGCGGATTCATCATGCTGGTGCTGGTGTCGGGCGGATTCGGCCTGGTCGAACTGGCCCAGCGCCGGCCTGCCTTCAGCGGCATCGCCACCCAGTTTGACCACATGCCCTGGGAGTGGATCGCCTTCTGGGACCTGATCCAGCCGGCGTTTATGTTCATGGTGGGCGTGGCGATGCCGTTCGCGCTGGCCCGCCGCCTGGAGTTGGGCGCTACCCAGCGCCAACTGTTCTGGCACGTCGTGGTGCGGAGTCTGCGGCTCATCTTAATGAGCCAGATCCTGATGTCCATCGCGGATGGCAGACTGTACTTTCAACTGATCAACGTCCTGGCGCAGATCGGCATCACCTACTTCCTTTGCTACCTGCTCATGCAGCTCAAGTTTCGCTGGCAGGCGGTGATTGCGGCGCTGATCCTAATTGGGCACTGGGCGCTGTTTGTAGCATTTCCAGGAACCGAAGGGCCGTTTCTGTCAAAGACGACCAACATCGGGGCGGTGATTGATATCTGGGTATTTGGGCATCCCAACGGCGACAACTGGGTCAACATCAACTTCCTGACGAGCACGGTGACTACTCTGTTTGGCGTATGGACAGGCCAACTCTTACAGAGCCAGAGAACGCATGCGCAGAAGATGCGAATTGTAGCGATCTCTGCGATAGCCTGCCTGGCTGTCGGATTTGCTATCCATCCCTGGAACCCGATCATCAAGCGAATTTGCACGACGTCGTTCACGCTATACAGCGCAGGCTGGATCCTGCTGATGCTTCTCGCGTTCTATTGGCTGGTGGAAGTGAAGGGCTACCGCAAATGGACCTTTCCGCTGGTCGTGGTAGGCGCAAACTCGATTTTCATTTACTCAATAGATAACGTGCTGCGCGGATGGCTGGACAAGGCCGTGGGAGTCTTCACGTTTCGCTTTGCATGGTTGGGGGACTTTGCACCCGTGGCCCAATCCTGCACGGTGCTGCTGGCGATGTGGGGCGCGTGCTATTGGCTGTACCGGCGCAAGATCTTTTTCAAGCTATGACCATATACCGGCGGTTGCAGTGAGCACAACTTCGTGACAATAGGGGCGGGACCGGCCAGGAATTGTGATCCTGATGCCTCTGACCGAATCGGATGTAGTTTCAACACGGACGAGCGGGCGACCGCTTCCCCAGGCCGGGAAGAGTTCCTGGAGGTCGCGCGACATCAGAAGAGATACTTCAGGGCAAACTGAATCAGCCGCGGAGCCACGGAGGTCTGCGTAATGACGCCGAAGGTGGCCGTATCCAGAGTGGTGCCGGGATTGGCGAATTGCGGATGGTTCAGCGCATTGTAGAGTTCCATGCGAAACGCCAGCACTGCGTCCTCGCGCACGCCGCCCACTCGCATCTTCTTGCCGAGCGAAAAGTCCGTGTTGAATTGAGCCGGACCGTTCAGGATACTCTGGCCCGCGCTGCCATAGCCTGTTGAGCTGTCCGCGCCGACCACGGCCGGTGCGCAGATCGCCGCGGTATTGATCCACGCGTTGAGCCGTGCATCGACGCTACCCGGCGCGACGAGGCTCGAGTAAGTCGAGCCCGGACAGAGGGTGATGGTGGACGTGGCCGCGTGGCCGTAGACACCGCCGGCGTTGGGATCGGTGAGTGTCATCGGCAGACCGCTCTGCACGATGACGATGCCGGCCAGCGACCAGCCGCTCGACACTTTCCCTGCAAATCCTTTCAGGCGCGAGAAGGCCGGCAATTGGTACTCGAAGTTAGTAGTGAAGCGATGCGTGCGATCGAAGCTCGACCGTGCCCAGTCGAGCGCCAGATTGTTCAGGTCGTTATAGACGCTTGTATTGGTCTCGGCTCTCGAAAACGTATAGGTTGCCTGCAATGTGAGAACGCGCGCAACCTGCTTGCGCAGCGTCGTCTGCAGGCTGTTGTAACTCGAGGCACCGAAGAATCCGGTATCTACCAGCGCGGTCGGCGTCTCGCCCAGCACGGGAACGCGGAGCTGCGCATTCTGCGCCGTGTTGGTAGTAATGCAATCGCCGGCAACGCCATCGTAGCCACAGTTCACCGGGTTGGCGGCGCTGGCCAGCAGCGGCTGATTCAGTCCTCGCGATAGCAACAGATGACTACCGGCCGAGCCAACATAGCCGGCATCCAGAGTAGTTGCGTGCGCCAGCCGGAATTGCGTACTCAGGTTCCATTGCTGCAGCCGGGGCAGCAGGTAGTCCGGGCCGGCCACGCGGTCGGAAAGCTCAGAGGTGGGAGTACGCGGCAAATAGCCCAGCGTCACGACGGGAAAAGGTTGCTGGAAGCTGGATAGGTTGTTGCTCGAGTCCGCATTGGTGAAGCCTTGCGCGAAAGGCGCGGCGGTGGACATCGCCGTGCTGCCCGAATTGCCGGCGGGTTGATAGAACCAGCCGTATCCTCCACGCACGACGGCCAGGCCGTCGGCGCCGAGCGGTTGCCAGGCAAAGCCGAAGCGGGGCGCGAAGGCGTCCAGCGGAGCACCGTTTTCATAGGAGCTGCGCGTCGGCCGGACCACGACACCGGCGGGCGCCGGACCGAAGCTTTGGCCGGTGTAAGGGTTGATCAAAGCGGGATTGTAGTTCGCTGCGACGGTTTCTCCGGCGAACGTGCCCGAGGAGGGCGGGATAGCGCCCGTTTGTACGAGCGACGGCCATAGGTTGCCCAGCGCGCCCGAGCTATCGAAGGCCGGCCCGAGATACTCCCACCTTAGACCCAGGTTAAGCATCAAACGGGAGTTTACTTTGACATCGTCCTGCACGTATAAAGCGCCCGAGTAACTCCGGTACTGCGAGAGTACTTCGCCGGCTGAGCCGGCCCCTTCGTTAGCTTGAATCGATTGAATGTTACTGCGCCCGTCTGGGCTTAAGTTATCGGCCGCGCTCAGCCCGAGCAGGAAATCCGAAAAGGTTTGGAAATAGAGCTTCCCCCGTGCCGCGCCGTCGTCCGAGCGCCAGTTGGTTTGGGTCAATGCAATCGCACCCGCGCGCAGCGTCTGGCGCCCGTGCGCCCAGGAGAGATTATCGGCCCACGAATAGTATTTGTTCTTTGTCAGGAAGTCGTTGCCGATGTTGCCGAAGACGCGAAAACTGCCCAAGGGGCCGAGTACGTTGATCTCGGGCGGCTGATCGAAGAAACGGTCCGCCGGCGTCATACCCAGCGAACTGGCGGTGGGCGTATCCACACCCTGCGCGCCCTGCGTGGAACGCGTGAAGCTGATCCGGCTTTCGTTCACGATGTTCCTCGTGAGTATCGAATTGAGGTTTACGCTGGTGACGTAATCGCGTGCCCACAGCGCTTGCGGCGTCCCCTCGCCGGCCACCGTCGCCGTGCCCGGATAACCCGACGGCGAGCCGAACGAGCGGTACTGCGCAATTGTCGCCATGTAACTACGCAGCGCGAGAGTATTCCGGCTTGAGAGCAAATAATCGACATTCAGTAAGACCTGATTCTCGTCATAGGTAGAGGGCAGGCTATAGGACGAAAAGCCGAGTCCGGCGTTTGCGCCCGAGGTGAGAATCGTCTGCGGCACGGGGATGAGATAGGAGCCGTCGGGTAGCTTCATCTGCAACAGCCGCAGGGCGACGGGGTTGATGGATGCGGTGGTGGCAGTGTTTTGATCGTGGCAATCGAGTTGCTTCCCACCGGCATAAGTCAGATAGCGGGGATCGGGCTGGCCGCCGGCCAGAATGTGATTGCCGGGGCAGAACTCCGCGGCTAGCGTGGAAGCCGAACGGTCCGCGGTGAGCGGCGGCAGAATAGGATCCGACGTGGAAGTAGTGTCGAGCCCGTTCACCTGCCGGGTTCCCTGATAGGAGCTGAAGAAGAACAGCTTGTTCCTGACCGCGGGTCCACCTATCGTCGCGCCGAACTGATTCTGCTTCAGATCCGGCTTTGATTGTCCGGTCGCATTGCGAAAAAACGTATTGGCGTTGAAGATATCGTTGCGCACGAACTCCCAGGCGTCGCCGTGGAAATCCTTCTCGCCGCTCTTGGTCACCAGGGCCGTGCTCGGGACCTGCGCGCCATACAGGGCATCGTATTGCGAAGTGTGGATTTTCAGCTCGGAAATCGTGTCAGGGTTGGGCACGGCGCTGGGAGCGTAGGAGCCATCCAAAGTATAAGCGCCGGCGTTGGTGTTGCCATTCACATTCACGCCGCGTGTGCCACGGCCGAGAGTGCCGGCGTTGTTCACGTCCGCCGCCGAGCCCGAAGACATCGACAGTACCTGCGTAAAATTGCGGGTGGTCAAAGGGATCGCCGTGATCGACTTGGCGTCGACGAGCGTTCCGGTAGAAGAGGTCGTCAGGCTGAGATGGCATTGACACTCGACCTCTTCGCCAGGCTCGCCGGGCTCCAACACGGCGTCCAACGTGGGTGTTTCGGAAATGCTCACTACCACCTGCGCGATACGGGCGGTCTTAAACCCCGGGAGCGCAAATCGCAGCTCGTAGCTACCCGAAGCTAGCATCGAGAAACGATACGTACCCTCGGCGGCTGTGGTGGCGGTCTGGATCTGCTTCGTCGCGTCGTCGACCAGAGTAACGATCGCGCCTGGAAGGGCCGCACCGGCGCTGCTCTTAACACTCCCGGCGAGTGCGCCGGTGGTTGCGGATTGCCCCGTAGCAACGATAGGACAGGCCAACAGCAGGAGTATACCCAACGAACAAACGGAACCCTTCATGAGCGATCGTTCAATCCTCTGAGTGTGGCGATGACGCGCCGGCGGGATGCCAGCGCACTCACGCTGGCTTCCGTTCATTCTACAGGAAGCAGTGTGAGGAAGCTCGATGCACGCACACGGCGGATGCCGCGATCGTGACTGCGTTTGAGCCGGCCAGCGCCCGGCGAGGGCGGCCCTGGCGGAACGGAATGGCCCACAATCCGGCGAAGCAAACATGACGCCCGGAAGTGAAACCGCAGTCCGCGAACCAATCGATAGCTGCTTGGTATATATTCTTGACTGGGCTAGGTAGTCCCAATGGGGATCTGCGCGTGGCGGGATTGCCTGCGAATTCCGAGGCAATGCCGATTGGGACCAGTTGAACTTATTTCTAAGGAGCGTTGAATGGCTGCCATTTCGAGACGAGATTTTTTCGGGAACAGCGCTGCTGCCGCGCTGCTGTCCGCGTGCGCGTTGGAGCTCAAGGCCAATCCTCTGGGCCTGCCCATTGGATGTCAGACCTGGCCGGTGCAAAAGCTGATCGCCCAGGACTTTCCGGGCACGATCAAGCAACTTGCAGAGGCGGGATTCAAGACCATCGAGTTATGCTCGCCGGTTGGTTACGCAGAGTACGGGTTCGGCGGACTGGCTAAGTATAAAGGGGCGGAACTCCGCAAAATTCTTGGTGACCATGGCGTCACATGCGTGAGCTCGCATTTTGGCATCAAGGAACTGCGGGAGAATCTGGCGGGCAGGATCGCATGGGCAAAAGACGTTGGTTTGACTCAGATGCTGGTACCGAGTCTCGAAGGGCCGCAGAAGCCGACCATGGATGACGTGAAGCGAGCCGTCGAGGAATACAGCAAGATAGGCCAACAGGAGGCCAGAGCCGGTATCACACCGGGCCTGCACAACGAAGGTTTCGAGGTTTCGACAGTGAACGGCAGGCGTACGTACGACATAATGCTCGAGCTATTCGATCCGAAGCTCATTAAGTTCCAGTTCCAGGTCTCGGAGATCCAACACGGCTACGACGCCGCGGAGTACTTCACCAAGTACCCGGGCCGCTTCATTTCGATGCATGTGCAGGGTTGGTCGACCAAGACCAAGAAGATGGCCGCGGTGGGACAGGACAGCCTGGATTGGAAGAAGATCTTTACGGCCGCCAAGACGGGCGGAATAAAAAATTACTTCGTGGAAATGAACCTTGACCTGATGAAGGCCAGCGTTCCCTATCTGCGCAATCTACAGGTCTGAAAAAGCATAGGTTGGCGCGCGATCAGTAAAGGCCGGCTGGGCGGTCCCCGGACATTAGTGGCCTACAGGTGTGAATAGGTTACTATGCGGCGGACCGCTCCTTTCAGTCACGGGTCAGCAACAACGCGGAACCTCTCCGGCAGTCTGGAATCCGTGTCTCGCGCCGGCCGTTCGGAGCCCTGGCGCCTGCGGCGCTGTTTTCTGACGTGATCTCCGCCGCCGGCTGCTGTAGGATGTTTACGTTGCTTGTCAATCATCAGGAGTTCCGCATTATGAAATCTTCGACTGTCCGTTGGTGTTGTTTGCTCTTCGTTCTGCTCATTCTGGTCGCGCTGCCGGTTGCCGCACTGGACAACGGGCTAGCCAAGACGCCGCCGATGGGCTGGAACAGTTGGAACAAATTCGGCTGCAATGTTTCAGAGAAAATGATCCGCGAGACCGCCGACGCCATGGTCTCATCGGGCATGAAGGACGCCGGCTACCGGTACGTCGTGATCGACGACTGCTGGCAGGTGAAGCGCGATGAGAACGGCACCATCGTCGCCGACCCGGAGCGGTTTCCGTCGGGCATCAAGGCCCTGGCCGACTACGTGCATTCGAAGGGACTGAAGTTCGGCATCTATTCCGACGCCGGCACGAAGACCTGCGCCGGCCGTCCGGGCGCGCGCGGCTACGAGTTTCAGGACGCGCGCACCTACGCCGGCTGGGGCGTCGATTATCTGAAATTCGACTGGTGCAACGCGGAGCGGCAGGATTCGATCGAATCCTACTCGCTGATGAGCAAGGCGCTGCAGGCGAGCGGCCGCCCGATCGTTTTTTCCTTATGCGAATGGGGCTCCACCAAGCCGTGGCTGTGGGCCAAAGATGTCGGTAATCTGTGGCGCGCCACTGGCGACATCATCGATTGCTGGGACTGCACGGAGAAGTGGGGCGGTCTGGGTGTGGTGCACATCCTCGACCTGGTGGACGGCATTGAATCCTACGCCGGACCGGGCCACTGGAACGACCCCGACATGCTCGAGGTGGGTAACGGCAAACTGACGCCAGACGAAAACCGCGCGCACTTCGCGATGTGGGCGATTCTCGCTGCGCCGCTGATTGCGGGCAACGATCTGCGCTCGATGGACGCCGACACGCGCGCGATCCTCACCGACAAGGAGATTCTGGCCATCGATCAGGATCCGCTGGGACGCCAGGGGCGGCGCGTGGCGAAGGACGGCGAACGCGAAGTGTGGGCGCGCGAACTGCAAGGCGGCTACCGCGCCGTGGCGTTGCTGAACCGCGCCGCGACCCCGCAATCGATCACGGTGAAGTGGGAGAACCTCGGCTATCCGGCCGATGTGAAGGCCCAGTTGCGCGACGTCTGGCAGCACAAGGACCTCGGCGCCGCGACCGGATCGTTTACAGCCACGGTGGCGCCGCACGCGGCCATGATCGTGACCGTGAAGCCCTGAGGGGCGGCTTCAAATAATCGAAGCGCGCGCCTATTTCTCGAGCGGCAGCGCGAAGGCGTGATACGTGCCGCCGCTGCGGCCGCCGAACTTGCCGCCGCCCGCGCCGATCATGATGAACTCGCGCCCGCCGGCCTCGTAGACGGCCGGCGCGGAGGCCGCGGCGACGGGCAGTAGCGTCTCCCACAAGAGTTCGCCGGTACGCTTGTCGAAGGCGTGAAGCTTGTTGTCGAACAGCGTCGCGCCGATGAACAACAGTCCGCCGGCAGTGGCTACCGAGCCGCCGTAATTCTGGCTGCCTGTTTTTCCCAGGCCCTTGGCGACGAGCTCCGGATACTCGCCAAACGGCTGACGCCAGGCGAAAGTTCCGTGATCCAGATCGATCGCCGTCAGCGTGCCCCAGGGCGGTTTCACCGCTGGATAGCCTTGGGAATCCTGGAACCAGACGTAGCCGTCGAGGGTGTACTTCAGCACGATGCGCGGATCGCGCTCGAGCGCGGAGGCTTCCTTAGCCTCGCCGGTCATGAGGTAGCGTGCGATGGCCGTGACCGCCGATTCGCCGATGTCGCCGAAGCCCGGCATGCGCGCCGAACCGCGGCGAATGACGTTGATCACGTCGTCCACCTTGCGGCGCGAGGCGATGCCTTTCAACGCCGGGACCTCGTTAGCGCTGCCGCTGAGGTCGGCGTGGTGGCAGGTAGCGCAGTATCGCACGAACAGGGTACGCCCCGTGCTGTTCTCCGCCGCCGCCGCGCGCGGGATCAGGCGGATGATGCTGGGCATCTCGTTCGCATTCACGTATAACAGGCGGGTCTCGGGATCCCAGGTCGAGCCGCCCCATTCGCCGCCGCCGTCCAAGCCCGGCTCAACGAGCGTTCCTTCCAGGCTCGGCGGCATGAACTGCGAGCCCTTCTTCAACTTCCGATATTGCTCGAGCGCCTCCTGGCGGGCCTCGGGCGTGCGATCCGTCAGGTCGTCTTCGGTGATTTTCTGACGCGAGAATGGCGGCGGCGATAGCGGCAGCGGCTCGGATTTGGCGGGGACTTCGCCGTCGACCGCCTCCTGCGGCACCTTCACTTCCTCGATCGGCACGAGCGGCCGGCCGGTCTCGCGCTCGAACACATATACGTGCCCGCTTTTTGTGATTTGCGCCACCGCGTCGACCTCGCGGCCCTTGCGCCGCACTGTGACGAGCGAGGGCGGCGCAGGCAGGTCGCGGTCCCACAGGTCGTGCCGGATCACCTGATAATGCCAGACCCTGCGCCCGGTTCCAGCATCCAGCGCGATCAAGCAATTTGCGTATACGTTGTCGCCAACGCGATTCGCGCCGTAGAAGTCGAAAGACGTCGATCCGGTCGGCACGAACAGCAACCCGCGCTTCTCGTCGAGGGTCAGCCCGGCCCAACTGTTGGCCGCGCCCAGGTACTCGCGCGCATGCGGCGGATATGTCTCGGCGTTCGGTTCATTCGGATAAGGAATCGTGTGGAAGGCCCATTTCATCAGGCCGGAACGCGCGTCATAGGCCCGGATGTCGCCGGGCGCCGCGGGCAGTCCCTCGCTGTTCAGGCAGCCGAGGATGATCAGGTCGCGATAGACCGCGCCGGGCGAAGTCACGGTCACGGGCGTGTTCTCGATCTTGCGGCCGAGACCCTCCTTGAGATTGATGAATCCGCCGTAGCCGAAGCCCGCGTCGGGCCGGCCGGTGCGCGCGTCGATCGAATAGAATTTCTCATCGACGGAGTAATAGAGGCGCCGCGAGCGGCCGCCATCGTCGCGGCTTTCCCAAAACATCAGCCCGCGGTTGCGATACTTGCTTTTCACTTCGGCGCCGTCGTGCGGATCGAAACTCCACAACTGGCGGCCCGTGGCGGCGTCGAGCGCGACCAGCCGCAGCTTGGGCGTAGTGACAAAGGCCACGCCGTGCGCGATCAGCGGAGTGCACTGCATCTCCGAACCCTCGAAGGCGTCGCCGCTGTCATAGCTCCAGGCCTGGACGAGTCGCGCGACGTTGGTCCGGTCGATCTGCTTGAGCGGGCTGTAATGGGTATGCGCGGGGCCGCCGCCATAGGCGCGCCACTCGCGCGAGGCGTCGGTCTCATCCGCGGCAAAGGAGGGCGTGCCACAGGCGCCGAAGGCTAAAGCCAGTCCCAGCAGAGTCGTCGTTTGCATCATGTGTTTCTCAATGATACGCGAGGCCGCGTCTTTTACAATGAAAGCGACGCGATCCGAAGCCTCACGTGTCAGATGCGCGCATAGGACGCCCCGGTTCCAGAATGCAGGATCAACCAGAAGAAGTCTCCGTGAACGGTTGGAGCGGCGCCAGCCGGCGCTATCCCGAGCGCCCGCTGCTGGGCGTCGGCGCGGCTGTCTTTCACGACGGGAAGCTGCTGCTCATCCAGCGCGGCCAGGAGCCGCTGAAAGGCTGGTGGACGCTGCCCGGCGGCCTGGTCGAAACCGGCGAGCACCTGGAGGCGGCGGTGCGTCGCGAGACGCTGGAGGAGACCGGCCTGACGGTGAAGCCGGCCGGCATCGCCGCCGTGTTCGAACGCATCATGGCCGACCGCGAGGGGCGCACCGAGTTCCACTATGTGATCGTGGATTACCTGTGCGAACTCGAAAGCGGAACGGTGTGCGCGGCCAGCGACGTGGCTGACGCGGGCTGGTTCACGCTGGATGAAATGCAGATGTTGAAGATAGCGCCCGGCACGCCCGGCGTGATCCAGAAAGCCATCGGATTGATGGAGTCGAGGAAGGCACGTTGAACCAGGAGAGCCTCGATTTACTGGAGTACGGACGGCTGCTGGAGCTGGTCGGGCGGTATGTGAGCAGCGAGGCGGGCCGACGCCTGCTGGCTGCGACCGAGCCCGAGACCGGGCGGCAGGCCATCGAAGCCGCGCTCGCGGAGACGGCCGAGGCGATGGCTTACACGTCCGATGCCGCGCGCCCGCTGACGCGCCCGGGCGAGACGCCGGTGCGCCTGCGATTCACCGATCTGCCGGACTGTGAGGCCCCCGTGGCCCGGCTGCGAATCGAGGGCACGGTGCTCGACGGAGTCGAGATCGCGGCTCTCGCCGCCGCGCTCGAGCGCTCGTTTCAGGTGAAAGGAGCGCTGAGCGCATTCCCGGCGGCGTACCCGCGGTTGGCGGCCCACGCCGGCGCGCTGGGTGACTTCCGCCCGCTGCTGCGCGAGATCTCCGGCCGGATTCTGCCCGACGGCAACATCGCCGACGATGCCAGCGTGGCGCTGGCTCGGATCCGCCGCGAGATGGAGCGCCAGCGCCATCGCATCCAGGATTCGCTCGAACGATTCCTTAAACAGCACCGCGGCGAGGGACTGCTGCAGGAGGAGTTCGTCACGCTGCGCAACGACCGCTTCGTCGTGCCCGTGATTCCGAGCGCCCGCAAGCGCGTGCCGGGCGTGGTGCACGGCTCCAGCGGCAGCGGGCAGACGCTGTTCCTCGAGCCGCTCGAGACCATCGAGTTGAATAACGACCTGGTGCGCCTCAGCGAGGAGGAACTGCGCGAACTGCACCGGATTCTGCGCGAACTGACGGCGCGGCTGCGCGAGCACGCGCCCGAAATCCGCGCCGCGGTGCGTGCGCTGGGCGAGTTCGACTACCTCTTCGCCAAGGCCCGCTTCGCCGAAGAATTCAACTGCACCATCCCGCGATTCTCACCCGACGACCAGCCGCGGCTGATCCTGACCGACGCCCGGCACCCGCTGCTCGAGGATATTCTGCGGCGGCAGCACAAGCCGGTCGTGCCGGTGACGTTGGGGCTCGAAAGCACGCGCCGCACGCTGCTCATCAGCGGGCCCAACACCGGCGGCAAGACCGTCGCCATGAAGACTGTCGGGCTGCTGGCGCTGATGGCCCAATCGGGCTTGCCGGTCCCCGCCACGGAGGCCGAGCTGCCGTTGTTTCCCGACGTCCTGGCCGACATCGGCGATAACCAATCCATCGAGCAGAGCCTCTCGACTTTCGGCGCCCACGTGGCGCGGATCCGCGAGATGGTGGAGCTCGCCGCGCCGGGCGTGCTCGTGCTCCTGGATGAACTCGGCCGGGCCACCGATCCGGAGGAGGGCGGCGCGCTGGGCGTGGCGATCCTCGAGGAGTTCCGGCACTATGGGGCGTTCACGCTGGCCTCGACCCACCTGCTGGCGATCAAGGTCTACGGCGCCAATACCGAGGGCGTGCTCAACGCCTCGATGGGCTTCAACGAGGAAACGCTGGAGCCGACCTTCCTGCTGCGGACCGGCGCGCCGGGCAAGTCGGCGGGGCTCGATATCGCCTCGCGGCTGGGCTTGCCGGCGCACCTGATCGAGCGGGCGCGCGCCGCCATGTCCACGACCGAGCGGGACATCGCGCTGTTTCTCAATCGCCTGGAGTCGAAGGTGCAGGAGGCGTCGGACGAGGCGGAACGATTGCGCGTGCGCCAGCGGGAGCTAGACGACACCGAGCGACAACTGGTCCGCGACATGGAGAAGAAGGCCGGGCAGAGGATCCGGCAGATCGAGGAACAGTCGACCGCGGCGCAAAAGCGATTTGAGGAGGAGGCGGCGCGGGTGATCGACCAGGTGCTCGCCGCGCCGGAGCAGCGCAAGGCCGCCGAGCGCTCGCAGCGCCAGGTGGCGCGCACGCGGCGCGAGTATCAGGAGTCAGTCGAGGCCATCAAGGAGAACCGCAAGCCCGCGGCGCAGATTGCCAAAGAGGAACTGCGCGTGGGCTGTCGCGTTCGCCTGCGCGACGTCAGCGATCCGGCCAAGGTCCTGAGAATCCTGCCAAATGACACGCTGGAGGTTGCCGTCGGCTTCCTCAAGATGCAGATTCCGTCAGGTGACGTAACGGAGATCCTGCCGGACGCGCCGGGCGGGGTCACGCTGCCCAAAGGCGTCTCGTTCGAGGCTGGCCCGCGCTGGGATACGCTCAGCAGTGAGATCAATTTGATCGGTAAAACGTCAGATGTAGCAGAAGACGAAGTGGAGCGCTTCCTCGACTCCGCGATTCTCTCCGGCGTGGTGCGCATCCGCATCGTCCACGGGCACGGGATGGGCGTTCTGCGCAAAATGGTGCATGCGATGCTCAAGCGTAACCCCAATGTTGACAAGTTTTACTTCGCCCCGCCGTCCGAGGGAGGCAACGGCGCGACAATTGTAGAACTCAAGGATAGCTGAGGCGGCAGCTACAGCACGCTTCAGGCTTTCAGGCCGAGTTCATCGCGAGCGTAGGTCAGACAGCTAGTCAGGATGTCCATCTCCAGGCGGAGTTGCGCCTCGCGGTCGAGCCCGGTGACGCGCGGCAATGGCTGGCGCGGCTTATTGGCCCGAACCAGGCTCAGGGTCCGGGCCAGATAGCGGCCGTTGCGCTCGGGGAAGGTGACCCAGTACTTCTCCGTCAGGCACGAGATCTTGAGCGGATCGCGGGTCAGCATGTCGAGCGAGAAGTGCAGGCCCGGACGCTTGCTCTGGAGCAGCGGGACAATCCGCTTCAGGTCCAGGATGCCCTGGCCGAGCGGGACCTCGGAGAGCAGGAAGCCGTCGGCGTACTCCTCGACGCCCATGTCCTTGATGTGGGTGTTGATCACAAACGGCGCCAGGGCTTCGATCAGCTCCATCGGGTCGTCGAGCAGCGACAGGTTGTTGCCGAAGTCGATGTTGGCGCCCAAGTACTCGCTGGAGTAGGACTTCAGCAGCGCGGGCATCTCTTCGGCGGTCCAGTCCTTGTGGTTCTCGAGGCCCAGCGGCAGGCGGTGCTTGTCCACAATCGGGACGGCGCGGGCCAGCTTCGCTTTGGAATCGGCGACGAAGCTTTTCCACTGGTCGAGGGTTGCGAAGGTCTCATAACGACGGCCCGAGAGGCAAGCGGAACGGATGCACAGCGCGCCGGCCTCCTTGCCCGCGCGCACGGTCTGCTCGAACTGGGCGGTGTCTTCGGGCGGCAGCGGGAGCAGCAGTTCGAAGTACATGCCCAACTCCTCCGCGCGGTTGCGCACGCGCTTGAGGTAGTCGGGCTCGAGAGAAGCGAGCGTCGCCTGGACGCCGCCCGCGCCGATGGAGTGGGCCTTGTCGAGGAACTCGAGCGCCGTGCGCGGCGGGCGCAGGATGGCGAAGGCGTCCGGGGTGAGGCCCATCGAAGTGCGCGCGAGCGGCGGCGTCGGCTGGGCGAAAGCAGCGGCGCTCACGGCGGAGCTTGCCAGGAAGTTGCGGCGGGTCACAGGTTGAGGCTCCTTAGCACGTCATCCCACGGTTTGCGGTAAGGGCGCACCAGGCGCGCATTGGCCTCGCGGTCGCCCACGACCTCCTCCTTCTCCCCGTCCCACACGAGCTTGCGTCCAAGCTGCAGGGACAGATTGGCGAGGTGGCAGGAGACCGAGACGCGGTGGCCGTCCTCGACGTCGGCGATCGGACGCTGGCGGGACTTCACGCAATCCAGGAAGTGCCGCGCGTGGTGCAGCATGGGCTCGGGCACGTCCCCGGAGCCCCTGCGCGGCTGGCCGTAGAGCATGGGCGCGATGTCGGCGGCTTTGGGATGGCCGGGCGGCGTGGACCACGGCGGAATGGCGCTCTCCGGCGCGATCCGCATATCGGGGACGAACTCGTACCCGCCGCGGGATACAACCAGCGTGCCCTCGGTCCCGCAGAACTGGACGCCGCCGAGGCTGCTGCCCGTGCCGGCGGAGGCGCGATGGCCGCCCGAGGCCTCGCGGAACGAACCCTCGACCGTGAAGCCCGGGTACTCCCAGATGGCGTCTTGCGTGTCCGGAGTCTCGCCGTTATCCAGCAGAGCGAAACGGCCGCCGGAGGAGCAGACGCCGCGCGGCGCGACGGCGCCGAGCAGGAAGTGAGCAAGGTCCATGTCATGCGCGCCGAGGTTGGTCATCTGGCCGCCGGAGTAATCCCAGAACCAGCGGAAGTGATACAGGCCGCGGTTGGGATTGTAGGCCCGCGCGGGCGCGGGGCCCAGCCAGAAGTCGTAGTCCAGGCCCGCGGGGGGAGGGCCATCGGCGGGCCGGCCGAAGCCGGGCATGATGTTGCGATAGGCGCTGAAGCGCACGCTGTGGATCTTGCCGGCGACGCCCTGGCGCAGCAGCGCGACGACGTATGGAATGTGGGTGCCGCTGCGGCCCTGCGTGCCGACACAGACGATGCGGCTGTAGCGCCGCGCGGCCGT
>Ga0187851_10001328_pt1 | contig 23769 bp, 16 predicted proteins | sample June2016WEW_6_10_FD_132997 | JGI IMG/M metagenome (GOLD analysis project Ga0187851, IMG submission 132997) | Peatland microbial communities from SPRUCE experiment site at the Marcell Experimental Forest, Minnesota, USA - June2016WEW_6_10 | ecosystem: Environmental > Terrestrial > Soil >...
GATGCTGTCGATGACGGGCGCGGGCCTCGCGTCAACCCGATTCAGTCCGCGTGACATTGGAGCTGTCGCCGGCGTGCTCAGCTCAACAACCGCGATTTTCTGGGGCTGGGCCAACTGGACCGGTCGTCTTCCCAGGCCTGAACCGGTGGGCGTGGACGCAAGCGAAGTGGAGTTGCACGGCGACCCGGTGGGGTAGAGGACCGGGGCAGGAGCGGACAAGGACACGCGGCGACGAGCCGCGTTTTTTGCTAATCTCGAAAGGCGACTCATGGCCGACAAGGAACAGCTTCAGGAAGCTCCTGTAGACCCGGAAATGCTCGCTCGTATCGATGCGGCACGCGCCCGTCGTTCCTGCGGTATTCCTCACGAAGAAGTGTTGCGCGAGTTCGGGCTGTAGGTTCGTCCGCTACCCCGGCCCCTGTTATCCTGAAGCTTCCCCATGGCACGAATCTTTCCGTTTCAGCCCTACTGCTACGCCCCGAGCGCGGGCCCGCTTGACCGGCTGGTCACGCAGCCCTATGACAAGATCTCGCCGGCGATGCGCGAACGATATTTGTCGCTGAGCCCGTACAACCTGGTTCGGATCATTCTTGGCGAGAAGCACCCAACCGACGGCCCCACGGACAATGTCTACACGCGGGCGGCGGCTTACCTGAACAACTGGATCGCGAGCGGCATTCTGGCGCAGGATGCCGAACCCGCGTTCTACGCCTATTTCCAGGAGTTTTCGGTTCCCGACGGCGACAAGAAGCTGGTGCGGAAGGGATTCATTGGGCTGGGGGCGGTGGAAGAATATTCAGCGGGCATCGTGCACCGGCATGAGCAGACGCTGAAGGGCCCGAAACAGGACCGTCTCGAATTGCTTCGCCACACGCATGCGCACTTCGGCCAGATTTTCATGCTGTATCCCGATTCCGCGCTCACCATCGACAGGATTCTCGACGAAGCCGCCGCGCAGCCGCCCACTGCCGAGGTGACCGACGAATACGATGTCCGGCATCGCGTCTGGCGTATCGCCGAACCGGCCACCGTTCAGCGGATCGGCCAGTTGATGGCGGACCGCAAGTTGCTCATCGCCGACGGCCATCACCGTTATGAAACCGCCCTCGCTTTCAGCCGCGAGAACACCGGTCTCGCGGGCGCCGATCGGGTGATGATGACATTCGTCAACATGCACTCGCCTGGCCTGCGGATTCTGGCAACGCACCGGCTGGTAAATGGCCTGGTAGGCTTCGATCCAGCGGCGCTCATCGCCCATCTCGGAGCATCCGCTATAACGCTTGACGCCCTGCGCAGCGCCTTTGCGACACCGGCCCCGGATCGCCTGCGCCTCGGAATCGTCGTGGCCGGAGATGACCGCGCCTATCTGGTGGAACGCCCCCGCCGTGCGGATGATCTCGATGTCCGCTTCCTGCACAATGAGGTTCTCAGCGGCGCGCTCGGTATCAGCGAGCAGGATGTACGCGAGGAAAAGTACCTCACTTACGTGAGGGGCATCGAGCCCGCCATCGAGCGCGTGCAGTCCGGTCAGGCACAGGCGGCGTTTCTGGTTGAACCCACCACCGTGGAGCAAACGGCAAGCGTCGCGTTTTCGGGCGGCGTGATGCCCCAGAAATCCACCGATTTCTATCCGAAGCTTCTCAGCGGCCTCACCATCTATCGTCTGGGCTAACGCCGCGGGCGCCCCTCCGGTGAAGATCGTGTAATGTTTTTGTGCGGTCTTGCCCGCCCGCGCCGGCCCTAACAAAGGCGTGGTATGTTAGATAACCCAGGGGGACGGGCGCGATGAAATCCATTGTCAGTGTCCTTTCTTTGTGCCTTGCGTGCATGCCGGCTGGATACGCCTCCGAGCTTTCCGAGCGCGTCTGGAAGCTTGAGAAGAAGGGCGACCTGATCGCGGCGCGCGAGCTGCTGGAACACGCCGCGCGAGCGCCCGGCGCCACCGCCTCCGATCTGGCCGATTCCGCCGAATACCTGGATGAACATCGCGACCCGCAGGCGCGTGCCGCATGGGAGCAGGCCCTGGCTGCCGCGCAGGGCGAACAGCGAATGGCCATCGCCCGGCGACTGGTAATTGCCGATCTGCTGGCCGGTGACGGAGACGCCGCTCGCAAGCACCTGGCGGCGTATCGCGATGCCGGGGGACGCGATCTCAGCCTCCCCGACGGGCCCGCTGCTCCTTCAGGCCGCATGACCATGGTCACCATTCCTGGCCCTCTTCCGTCGTTCGCGCGCATGGCCGCGTTGTCGCCGGATCTCGAACCCGATTCTCTGCTGCCGGCGCTCGCCCGTAACGTGGTCACCAACGGGTATCAGGCATCCTCCAACAGCGAAGCACTGGATCAGACTGAATATCTGAAGCTGGTGATCCGCTATGTTTCCCAGGCCAGCGAACTCGCCAAACTCGCGGGCAAGGATTCCACCATTCGCGTCGCCACCTGCGATTCCACGGAGACCGGCGATCTCCTTCGGGTGCTCGGTTACCGCATGCGCGGAGGTTGCGGCGGCGATCTGGTGCTGGAAACGGTCAATCCGTCGCGCGCGTTCTTGACCATCGACTCGGGCTTCCCGCTCTCCAATCTTGAACAGGCGCTGCGGACCAATCGTCCCTTCGCCTACGATTACAAATCCGCCCAAATCCCCGTCGTGTACGGCGCGGATTACTGGCTCGGCTCGCATGGCATCCAGGGCGGCGATCTGATCAACGCTTTCCTGAACGATCCGTCTCTGTGCCGTCTCTATCTGGCCATGACCAAGCTGGACCCGGCCACCGCCGACGAGATTCGCAAGAACGTCGCCGCCACGCGCCTGCGCATCTTTGCGCACGTCCTCGATTTCTTTGGCGGAATGTTTGAAATCCGCGATGGCCGCGCATTGGTGCCCGGTGGCCAGCGGTCGGAGAAGATGTGGGGCGAGCTGGCTGGCGCTTCGCCGGACAAAGGCGCTGAGTTCTTCGACAAGCTCATATCGAAGGACGACGGCTGGCTGGCCAGTTACTACGATTCGCTGGCGCGAGTTTCGGGCCCCGTGCAGGATTACCTTACTGAGCCGGAGCGCCTGAAACGATTCTATAGCGCCATCCGCGGAAAGGTGACCAGCCCAGGACCGGCACGTCCCGTGTTCCGCTCCAATACCGACATGGTGCTGCTCACCACGCGGCTTCGCATCGATGCGGCCGGGCAGCCGGTGATACCGGGCGGTCTGGTGGTTTGGCGCGACCTGTTCCTGCACCATCCCGCCGGCAAGTACGACGCAAAGTTGTCCAAAGCCGCGGCCGATTGGAAGGCTCCCGACGATGTTCTGGAGGCGCTGTTCGGTCTGTGCCGCAAGGTGGTGGACAACGAACCGCTGCGGATTTTCATGGCGCTCAGCGATCTGGAGCGCGGCCGTGCCGTTCCGCTGGATGAGCCATCGGCCGAGCGGCTCGCGCGCGACTGGCATGATTACGGCGCCCAGTACTCGATCTTCGCCGAGGTCGGCGGCCTGAGCCCGGCCACCATGGTTCGCTTCCTGGATACCGCCGAATCCATCAACGGCATCAGGGACGGGATGCTTCGGGCGGACGCCCTTGGCACGTTCCAGGCGCTGACAGGACTTTGGCAGGTCTTCTGCCGCGAGGGGGCGCTGCCCGGCACGGAAGCCGACACGGCTCTTACGGCGATTCTCAACGGCTTCGCCAGACCCGGGAACGGCCGCGACGTGTTCGCGGCGGGAAGAGCGGGCGTGAATGTCCTGCTGGCGGCGACACACTCACCAGCGAACTCCACGGCGCAGGAACGTCTGGTCGAGTTGCTGGCCGGCCCCGATGGCAACGCCGATGCGGATACGCGAAGCCACATGATCCGCGATATCGACCGGATTTTCGAAGACCAGCGGCTCATTTCCGTGACCGATCTGTTCGCCATCGCCGACGGCCTCGACGCCGTGGCCCGTGGCGAGAAGGGCAACCCCGCCGTCGTGGCAAAGGCCGCGGCGCGAATCGCGGAAGTGCAGCTCCCGCACTCCTCGCTGAGTACGGTGGAAAAGAACTCTTTCACCTACGGATATTGGTCCGAAAAACACATTGAAGCCGAGCGCAAGATGAATCTCAAGGCGGAGCTGGACCACGCCGCGGGTGACGCGAGAAAGCTCGCCGATATTCGTGGCAATCTCGCGCCGCTGTTGCGCGACAGTCTGGTTGGGCTGAACTACGCGTACTACGCCCCCCCGGGCGCTCAGATCCTCCAGGTCAACCCCCTGTTCGTGCGCAGTCACGATTTCATCGGGCTGAGCGGGCAGAGCGTGTCGTGGAAAGCAACCGATGTGGAAGGCGGCGGCTGGCCCAGCAACAGCGGTGGCAAGCTGTCCGGCTCGCTGGCGCAACTGCCTTACGCGCTCGCGCAGGCCGAGCAGAACTTCCTGGTGCCTACAAGAGAACAGGCGCTGATCTGGTCAGATCTGGTGCCGCAGATGCTGGCGAGCTCCACCATTCCGCGCTGGTGGAAAGTTAGTCCCGCGCATACGCACTGGGTGCTGCTGCACATGGATTACGGGGAGACGCTGCTGGCCGAAGCGGCGCTGAACGGCGACCAGCGTCAACGCGTGGTCGCGATACTGCACGGCTACGCGGCTCCGGCGCGAACCGCGGAGATCGATGAATTGTTGCGCGAAGGCGATGTACGAGGCGCGGTGGCCAGGACCACTCCCGCCGAACTGTTCGAACTCGCCCGCATTTCCGCCGGCAACAAGAATAACGAACCGCTGGCCACCGAGATTCGCCGCATTGCCGGTGAGTCGCCGGACCAGATCAACTACGCGGCAATTTCGCGGCTGTTCGGCACACCCAAACCGACCCTCGCCAACAGCCTGGCGCCGCAGTTGCTCAACTTGCGCACCTTTCCCGCGCTGATGGGATACTCCAGCCGGATTCTGGCGGAAAGCTGGGAATCGAACCTGCTTTATTACGCAGCGATCTCGGACCAGCTCAGCCTTCCACCCTCGCAGTTGAACCTGATGATCCCGCAATGGACGCAGCAGACCATCGAGGGAATCTTCGCCACCCATCTGGAGGACTGGCCGGCGCTGCTTCGATCGTTGAGATCGGTGGGGGATGAGGCTCTGGCGAAGAGCCACGCCCAGGGAGCGTCGAGTGGCGGAGAATAAAATCGTTGCGGGAGGACAAGCTGGCAATGCGTAAGGCATTCTTCGGGGCGGCGGCCATGCTACTTTCGGGCAGCCTGCTCTGGCTGGCCGCGCAGGAAAAGCCCACCTTCCAGGTGAAGGTGGACATGGTGGTGCTCAGCTTCACGGTGACCGACAATAAAGGCCACTATGTGACCGGCCTCAAGCCGGGCGAGTTCAAAGTCACCGAGGATACCATACCCGAAAAGATCGCCACGTTCAGCGAAGGAAACAAGCCGCCCGTTGAAGTGCGGCCCGACGGAACCACTGTACCGGTATCCTCTCCCGACGAAAAGTCTGCCGATTCCGCCGACTTGAAAACGGACGCGTTCGTCGGTACCAACGTCTTCGTTCTGTTCGACACCAGCAACTACATGTACCGCGGCTTCGTCTACGCTTCCGATGCGATCGCCGATTTCGTGCGTGGGCTGGACCGCGCCGATTCCATCGCGGTATACACCTTCAGCCGCAATCTGAATCGCGCCGCGAACCTCACGCACGACCGCAATCAGGCCATCTTCGGCCTCCGCAACGCAGTTGCCGGAGACGACTCAGCTCTATACAACGGGCTGCTCCTGACGCTGCGCGATGCCGCGAAAGTTCCCGGGCGCAAGGTGGTGATCGTGTTCTCGAACGGCCCGGATAACGCCAGCATGGTGGCGCCCGACGATGTCCGAGCGGTGGCCGAGGATGAAGGCATTCCAATCTACGTCATCTCCACCGCGGAAGTGAATAACGATCCGGTTTCCAGCGCCATCTTCCGCCGCATCACCACGCGCACCGGCGGCAAGGCGTACTTCGCGCGCACCTGGCAAAAGCAGGTGGAGGCGTTCGAATCGATCCGCGAGGACCTCGGCAACAGCTACACGATTACGTACTATCCGGCGCCGAATCAGAACGAGGGCTTTCGGAAGATCAACGTCGAGATCGTGTCCGACGCGGCGAAGAAATACCGCATCAGAGCCCGGCCCGGCTATCGCCCGAGGGCGTCTTTCGAATAAAGACTGTGTGGGCCATTCAGTGGCTCACACTCGCCTTCACTCCCATGCTGCATTCCGCGTGCACCGCGCGCACGGCGCTCTCCAGCCCGTCCTTGTGCACCACGATGCTGATAGTGATTTCGCTCGATCCCTGAGCGATGGCGATGATATTCACGTTCTGCTGTGAGATCGCGCTGAATATGCGACCGGCCAGTCCCGGCGTTCCGCGCATGCCCTCGCCAACAACCGCCAGCAACCCGACCTCTTCGTCCACTTCGATTGGCTTCAGATAGCCGTGCGCCAGCTCCAGCGCGAAGCTGCTCTCCAGCGTTTCCATCACCGAATCCAGCTCCTCGCGCCGAATCAGGAAGCAGAAATTTTGGCGGTAACTGGAGCTGGAAAACGTCAGCACTTCGGCATTCGCGGCAGCAAGAGAATCGAGCGCGCGCGCCATCATACGCGTCCCGCTGACGGCGGCACTGGCGGGCTCAAGAGAGATGAGCGCGACACCGCGCATCGAAGTGACTGCCCGCGGTCCCGGATACGGCACGTCCAGTGTGGGCACAATGCGTGTACCCGCGTGGCTCACGTTGAAGCTGTTCTTGCTCCACACTGGAATTCGCCGTTCCACCAGCGGCGCCAGCGTACGCGGATGCAGCACTTTCGCGCCGTTATAAGCGAGCTCCGCGGCCTCCGCATACGTCACCTGATCGAGCACCTGTGCATCGGGAACAAGACGCGGGTCGGCGCTCATGATCCCATCCACGTCCGTCCAGATCCACAACTCCGAGGCGCCCAGGGCCGCCGCGAGAATGGAAGCCGAGAAATCGGAACCGCCTCGCCCCAGCGTGGTCGGACGCCCATCCACCGTCGCTCCATTAAACCCGGTCACCACTGGTACCTCGCCAGCCGCGATCATCGGCCCGAGCTTAGCCTGTGCGCGTTTGCGCGTCTCTTCCATGATCGGACTGGCGCCACCAAACACCGCATCGGTGACGATCACCTCCGACCCGCTCACCGCCCGCGCGGTTACACCAACGGATTCGAAATACTCAGCCATCAGCAGTGAGGACAGTCTTTCGCCAATGGCGATGGCCTCGTCAACGGATTTCGGCGGACGCTCACCAAGGATCCGCACTCCATGGCAGATGCGGCGAAAATCGGCCAGCAGCGCGTCAACGCCCGCCAGCGCCATCGAGCGCCGCCCGGGATCGAGCAGGTCTCCGCAGGCCGCGTGGTGCCGCTCACGCAGGGTGTGCAGATTGAAGTCGAGGCCCGATTCGTCGCCCGCCTCGGCCTTCCGCAGCGAATCGAGCAGCAGATCGGTGATCTTCGACATCGCCGAAACCACCGCCACCACGGGCCGCGCGCGCTTCTGTCCGATGCAGATTTCCGCGGCAACCTTGATGCGTTCGGCCGAGCCCATGCTCGTGCCGCCAAACTTCATTACCAGCAGTTCGTTCAACGCGCCAACTCCTTGCCTCGTGCCAGCTCTTTGCCGTTCGACGTGCGCTCGCGAATGGTTTTCAGCATAGCCGCCTCAACCTCGTCGACGGGAAGCGCGCTGCTGTCCAGGTACACCGCGTCCGGCGCCTGCATCAGCGGCGAATGTGCACGAGTCCGGTCCCTTTCATCGCGGGCGCGCAATCCTTCCGCTACCGTTTCCTCCGACACTGATTCGCCAGCGGCGGTGAGTTCTTCCAGGCGGCGGCCGGCGCGGACCTCCGGATGCGCATCCAGGAAAAACTTGACCGTGGCGTCCGGAAACACCACGGTGCCGATATCGCGTCCTTCCATCACCACCGAAGAGCCCTCGGCCATCTCTCGCTGCTTGGCCACCATCGCGCGCCGCACCGCCGCAATGGCCGACACTCTGGATGCCGCCTCGCCCACCTCGGGCGTTCGAATCGCGTCACTCACATCCTCGCCATTCAGCAGCACCGTCCGCGCGCCAGCGGTGAATTCGATGTGTGCCCCGCAAGCGAGCTGCTCCAGCCGATGCATGTCGGAGAGCGCGGTGCCGTTTCGCAGCGCCCACAGCGCCACGCTACGATACATAGCTCCCGTATCGACGTAAACGAAGCCCAGTTTATCGGCTATTCGGCGCGCCAGAGTGCTTTTCCCAGCGCCCGCGGGCCCGTCGATCGCCACAACAATACGTTTTGCCAATCTTCATGTTATCTCGCGAGCAGTACAATCTCCTTATTGAAGACAGTTGAAGCAGCAATCCGGGGCGCCACGGTTCTCACGCCCACCGATCGGTTGTCCCGGGAACTCACGCGGCAATTCGGCGAGGCGCAGCGGAGACGGGATGCGGCCGCCTGGCCGACGCCGGATATTCTTCCGTTCAACGCGTTTCTCCGCCGCCTCTGGCGCGATTGGTTGTTTACCGACGATGGCTCTGCCGCCCCCGTGCTTCTCAATTCTCTCCAGGAGCGTAGGGTATTCGAAAAGGCCATCGCCGAGTGCGAGCGCGACAAACCGTTGCAGATCGCCGCTACCGCGCGTGCCGCACTCAAGGCCTGGCAGCTCGCGCACGAATGGCAGGTGCCGCTGTCCGATTCGCGATTTGCCGCGAGCGACGACAGCGAGGCTTTCTCGCGCTGGGCTGGCGCCTACGATGAGCGCTGCCACCGCGAGAGCTGGCTCGATTCCGCGCGGCTGCCGCGTTTCCTCATGGCCCGGCTGAGCGACGGGTCGCTGAATGTGCCGGCCCGTGTCGCTCTCGCCGGTTTCGACGATCTCACGCCGCAACAGAAGGACTTCCTGGCCGCGCTTCCTCGCGTGGATCAAACCGAGGCCCCCTCACACCGCTCCACGCCGGAGCAAACCAAATTGCGGGATTCCGCCGATGAGTTTGAGCAAACTGCTGTATGGGCGCGTAGTCTGCTGGTTCAAGACCCGCAAGTGCGTATCGGCGTGATCGTGCCGAATCTGACCGATTGCCGCGCGCAGGTGGATCGCATCTTCCGTCAGACTCTGCATCCGGGCGCTTTTCCCACGGGCCCGCGTGCCTATCACATATCGCTGGGTCCGGCTCTGGCGAGTTATCCGGTTATCGCGGCGGCGTTCACCGCGCTGGAAACTGGTCTGCCGCACATGCGTGCGGACCGCATCGGCATGCTTCTTCGCTCGCCGTTCATCGGCGCCGCTTCAAGAGATCTGAAGTCGCGCGCCGACGCCGATATCAGGCTCCGGAAGTTCCGATGCTACGAATTGACCCCGGAACAGGTGCGGGCCACGCATTCCGCTCTCAATCCGCAACTCGAAAAGACGCCGGAACTTCAGCCGCCCAGCGGATGGTCTCGAACATTTTCGCGAATCCTGGCCGCGTACGGTTGGCCCGGCGATCGCGCGCTGTCCAGTGAGGAACACCAGACCATCGAGGCGTGGAACCAAGCGCTCTCATCCTTCGCCACGCTTGATCTCGTTGAGCGTGAACTTCCCTACGAAGGCGCGTTCCTGGAGTTGCGGCGGCTCGCCGGAGCTACCACCTTCCAACCGGAAGACGCGGGCGCTCCCATACAGATTATGGGTGTGGAGGAAGCGGCCGGGCTGGAGTTCGACCATCTCTGGATCACCGGCTTACATGACGAGCAGTTTCCCCAGGAGCCGCGGCCGAATCCGTTTCTTCCGCTGGCTATCCAGCGTGAGCGGAAAATGCCACACGCGACGCCGGAGCGCGAAGCCGAATACGCCGATACCGTTCTTCGGCGCCTGATTGCCAGCGCGAACGAGGTCAGGATGAGCTGGCCCGACACCGACGGTGAGAAAAGCTTCCAACCGTCGCCCTTGATCGAGAAGCTTCACGCGGAACCCGTTCCCGCGATCCTGCTCGATCCCACTCTCCGCCGCTGGCACCCGCGTGCCGCACTCGAATCCCTGCAGGATGAAACCGCGCCGCCGCTCGTCGCAGTGGGAGTTCAGAGCGGTGGAGCAAGACTCCTCAAGGCTGCTGCCGAGTGCCCCTTCAAGGCATTCGCGTTGTACCGGCTCAAAGCGTCGCCGCTGGAAGATGCGGAATTCGGCGTCTCGAGAGCGGAAAAAGGAACCACAGTGCATCGGGCGCTCGATGCCATCTGGAAGGAACTCGGCTCGCAAGACACATTGTTGGCATTATCCGAAGAGGAAACCCTCGATCTCATCCACGGTCACGTCGCCGCCGCCCTCGATGGGCCATCGCTGTTCCGCAATCTCGAGCAAACGCGCCTTGAGAACCTGATCGGCGAGTTCATTGCACTCGAACGAAACCGGCCCCGGTTCACCGTGAAATGCCGTGAGGACAAACGAACGGTCTCGGTGGGTGGCATTAATCTGCATATCCGTGTCGACCGCGAGGACGAACTCCCGGACGGCCGCCTGGTACTGATCGACTACAAGACGGGCAACGTCAAGACGGATGGCTGGCAGGGCCAACGCCTCCGCGAACCCCAGCTCCCCCTGTATGCGATGAACGTGCCTGCGCCGCTGGCGGCCGTGACGCTGGCCACCATCCGCACCGGTGAAACCGGATTCACAGGCATTCAGGAAGACGACGCGCTCGGGCCCGCGAAGCAGATGAAGATTGATCGCGACAGCATCGCCGAACAACGAATCCATTGGACCGGTGCGCTCAACCAAATCGCCACCGAATTCCGCGAGGGCGCGGCGCGCGTCAATCCTCTCGACCATGCGTGCGATTTCTGCGGACTGAACGCACTATGCCGCATTCACGACTATTCAACTCCTGAGGCCGCCGATGATGGCGAATGACAGCAGTGCGCGGACTCGGGCTCTCGACGCCGGGACTTCGTTCATTGTTCAGGCACCCGCAGGATCAGGCAAGACTGAGCTACTCATCCAGCGCTATCTGAAGCTCCTCTCGGTTGTGGATGAGCCGGAAGAGATCGTCGCCATCACATTCACAAAGAAAGCCGCTGCGGAGATGCGCGCCCGCGTGGTGCAGGCGCTCAACCGTGCGGTGACCCGAACGGCAGTGGCCGCCACCGGACAGGCCTCTTTATTCGGCTCTGCCGTTGCGGTGGCCGATGCTCCTCTGGAGCCGCACCAGCGCATCACGCATGACCTCGCCTCAGCAGCTCTGGCACGCGATCGCGGCGCGAATTGGAATCTTCTCGAGAATCCCGGGCGTATTCGCATCGGCACCATCGATTCTCTCTGTGCCAGTCTCACGCGCCACATGCCGTGGACTTCGCGCTTCGGCGCTTTTCCAAAGATTGAAGAGAAAGCCGAGACGCTTTACCGGGAGGCCGCACGGCGCACCTTGCGGTGCGTTAACGACGATGGACCCGTTGGCGAGGCCGTCCAAACTCTGCTGCTTCATCTCGATAACGATACGCGCCGCGCGGAGCAGTTGATCGCCCGCATGCTCGAGCGCCGCGACCAATGGCTGCACCTGACCGGCAGTGGCGAACTCGACATGAACGCGGTGCGCGCGCAGCTTGAAACGACGCTAACGAGTATCGTGGCGGCACACCTCGCGAAACTGCGCGGGCACTTTTCGGAAGACTTGCTCGCGCAGGCGGTGAATCTGGCAGCGCACGCCGGCACGGCAATCGATGCCCCACCGCACACGCTCGAATTCTGGAATCAACTCGTGCGCTTTCTCCTGACAAGCGAAGGCAAGAGTGTTCGCAAGAGGGTCGACAGGAACACCGGCTTCATGCCGAACGACCCCCGAAAACGCGACTGCGAGAGATTGTTCAGAGAGATCGGCGCCGATGCGGACCTCGCCGAGGCTCTTTGTGAGCTTCGCAATCTGCCGTCCCCCAGGTTTGCAGATGACCAGTGGTGCGCGTTGGAAGCCATAATTCCGCTGCTGCCGCGGTCGGCGGCCGAGCTGCGCGAAGTCTTCGGCGAACGCGGGCGCGTCGATTTCGCGGAGCTCACCATCTCAGCAAACCGGGCACTTACCTCGGAAGGCCAACCGACCGATCTCGGTCTGACGCTCGGCTATCGCATTCGTCATATTCTGGTCGATGAATTCCAGGACACCTCGCGCTCGCAATCGAACCTCCTGCGAAATCTAACCGCCGGATGGTCGCAAGCCGATGGCCGGACATTGTTCCTGGTAGGCGATCCGATGCAGTCCATTTATCGCTTTCGTGAGGCTGAGGTCGGTCTGTTTCTAAAAGCGCGCAGCGAAGGTTTCGGCGACATCCCACTGGCGCCGCTAACTCTCTCGGTCAACTTCCGGTCAACACCCGCCATCGTCGATTGGATCAACCGCGCTTTCGTCGGCATCCTGCCCGCTTACGAAGATTCCGACACCGGCGCTGTTCCTTACAGCGCGTCGACGGCTGGCCGCCCCGATGACGCTGCCACGCCCGGCCCGGCCATTCACGCGTTCTTCGGCGAATCGTCAGCCGATACCGAAGCCGAGCGTGTCCTCGATCTGGTCCGCAACGCCGGGAGGTCGGTCGCGATTCTTGTCCGTGCGCGCAGCCATCTCATCCGTATCGTCGCCGCTCTCAAGCGCGCCGGCGTTCCCTTTCAGGCCATCGAAATCGATCAGCTCGGCGAGCGCCCGTTGATACAGGATTTAATGGCCCTCACCTTCGCCTTGCTGCATCCCGCCGACCGCGTGTCTTACCTCGCTGTGCTTCGTGCGCCGTGGTGTGGACTTACTCTCGCCGATCTGCTCACTCTGGACACTCCGCAAATGAGTACCGATGGCGCGGCACGCCTCAGCCGAGTTCGACCGATCCTCGACCGCGCGTTCGGAGAACGGGGCCGGCGTCCACTGCGCGATCTGGTGGAGGGTGCATGGTTCGCCCTTTCCGGCCCCGCCTGCCTGCAACTCGACAGCGATTGGGACGATGCCGAAACGTACTTCAACCTGCTTGAGGAACTCGATGAGGGCGGCGACCTCGGTTCCTTCGCCGAACTGCGCCAACGCGTCGGTGATCTTTTCGCCAAACCCGATACCCGCACCGAAAACGCCGTGCAGGTGATGACTATCCACAAGGCCAAGGGCCTCGAGTTCGACACGGTCATCGTCCCCGGCCTGCACAACCCGCCGCGCCAGGACGACCCGCCTCTGCTGCTCTGGCAGGAACGCGCCGATGGGGCAATACTGCTTGCGCCGATCACCCAGGCGGGCAAAGATCGCGATCCTGTCTATCGCTATCTGGCGCATCTCGAACGTGAGAAAGTCAGGAATGAGAATGCCCGCCTGCTGTACGTGGCGGCCACGCGCGCGCGTCGAGAGCTGCACCTGTTGGGTTCGCTCAAACAAGGCACCAAGCAGCCGTTGGCCGATTCGTTCCTGAAGCTCCTCTGGTCTCTTGGAGACTTCCCGGCGGCCTTCGCTGTTGTGCCGGCGCCCATTGATAATCGCGATTCCCCGCCCCCGCCGCAACCACGTTTCATTCAGCGTCTGCCACTGGATTGGCGCACGCCCAGCCCTCCGGCGGAGGTCCAATGGACCCGCACCGCGCAAACGCCTGATATTGTCGACGAAATCACTTTCGAGTGGGTGGGCGACACGCTCCGCCACGCCGGAACGGTTCTGCATGGTTGCGTGCAACAGATCGCCCGCGAAGGCCTCGATCACTGGACACCGAATCGCATCCGAGCATCCCGCGCGCGCCTGCGAAACCTGCTTGCCAACGCCGGCGTTACGCCCCAGGAGTGCGATGCCGCCGTCTCTCGCGTCACCACCGCACTGATCAACTGCGTGGAAGACCCCCGAGCTCGTTGGATTCTTTCCCCGCACGCCGAGCATTCCTGCGAATACGCGATCACCGGCTGGCTCGACGGGCGCTTCGTCACCGGCAAGATCGACCGCACCTTCGTAGACTCCGATGGCGTCCGGTGGATCATCGACTATAAGACCAGTGCGCACGAAGGTGCTCGCCTTGCGGCGTTCCTTGAAAACGAGAAGCTGCGTTATCGCGATCAGCTCGACCGTTATGCCCGCCTGCTGGCCCTCACCGAAAACCGGCCCATCCGCGTCGGCCTCTACTTCCCCTTGCTGCGGGAGTGGATCGAGTGGCAGGAAGCCTTTTATCCGTAAATGGGGAGTATGATTATCTTATGCGAGTCAAGACGTCTGTCACTTTACCCAGGGACCTCCTCGTCCGGCTTGATCGGGTGAACAAGAACCGTTCCGCGGTTCTGGAACTCGCGGCGCGCGCTTACCTGGCACATCTCGAAAACCTTGCTCGAGACAGGAGAGACGTCGAGATTATCAACCGCAACGCCGGGCGTCTCAATCGTGAGGCGATGGACACGCTAGGATATCAGCGACTGCCGTGAAAAGAGGTGAGTTGTATTTGGTCCGCAAGCCGGGTTCAGCCGATCCCCGCAAGCAGCGCGTTTTTGTCATCGTGAGCAGGCAGGCGCTGGTTGACTCCCGGTTTTCCACGCTGATATGTGCGCCAGTATATTCAAAGCACGATGGCCTGAGTACTCAAGTGGCAATTGGCGTGGCCGACGGTCTCAAGAAGGAGTCAAGTATTCATTGCGACGAATTGGTTAGCCTACCGAAGTCTCTTCTGACCCACTATGTGGGCACTTTGAGGGATTCCTCGCTGCGGGAAACCGACGCTGCCCTCACCGGTTCCCTTGCGTTGGAGAATCCCGCGCTCGTCCGTCTGGCCGGATCGCTGGAGGGTCCGACCGACCTTTCCTCCCGTAAGGGACTCTCGCGCAAGTAATCTCGCCCCTTCGCCATCCGCCGACGCCTGCCCGCCGTTCGCCGAAGCGCCCGCGCTTTACATGCGCATTTCCCGATACCATGGGTTCTCGTATGCTGCCGCAAAACGGTTCCGCCATCGTGGTTCAGGGACTACGCAAGAGCTACGGTCCGCTCGAAGCAGTGCGCGGGATCGATTTCGAGGTCCGCACCGGTGAGGTCTTCGGCCTGCTGGGTCCCAACGGCGCCGGAAAAACCACTACGGTCGAGATTCTGGAGGGCCTCCGCCCACGCACCGCCGGCAATGTGAAAGTGCTGGGTTATGACCCGGGCATTGAGGTGCGCTCGCTCAAGGACCGCATCGGGGTTTGCCTGCAGGCCACCAATCTTCCGCAAAAAATCAAGGTGCACGAAGCGCTCGATCTTTTTGCCGCGTTCTACTCGCGGCGCGTCGATTCCGCCCAACTCCTCAAACGTCTCCAGCTCGAGGACAAGAGCGATTCATACTACAGCAAGCTCAGCGGCGGCCAGAAGCAACGCGTCGCCCTTGCACTGGCCCTCGTCAATGACCCGCAACTGCTTTTCCTTGACGAGCCCACTACCGGCCTCGACCCTCAGGTACGCCTGGAGATCCACAAGCTCGTCGAAGAGCTGAAAGCTTCCAGACGCACCATCGTGCTCACCACGCATTACATCGAGGAAGCCGAACGCCTCTGCGACCGCGTGGCCATTGTCGATCAGGGCCGCATCATCGCCATTGGAACGCCCCGTGAGATTCAGGCGCGCACACTGGGCCATTCGCAAATCGACATCGAAACCGAGCAGCCGTTGCCCGCTGAAACACCGCCCTTCCTTGCCGCCATGAAACACACCATCGCGGAGGATCGCAGGCGCCTCTCCGTGCAATCGAGCGAGCCCGCCCGCACCATCGTCGATTTGGTGAAGTGGGTGGATCAGAATCGCTTCGATCTGGCCGACATCCATCTTCGGCGCCCCACCCTCGAGGACGTTTTCATTGAGCTCACCGGAAAGAGGCTGCGCGAATGAGACCGTACATCGCCGAAATCCTGATCAACCTCAAGCTCACCTCGCGCGACCGTATGGTGCTGTTCTTTAACTACGCCTTTCCGCTGATCTTCTTCTTCATCTTCGCGTCGCTATTTCATGCCGAACAGGGCGGCGCGGCCACGCAGGTAGTCACCATGTCGCTGGTCATCGGCATTCTCGGCAACGGCCTGTTCGGAGCGGGCATCCGCGCCGTGGTGGAGCGCGAAGCGAACATCCTGCGCCGCTTCAAAGTGGCGCCCATCTCCGCGGCGCCCATCGTCGTTTCCTCCATGGTTACCGGCCTGGTCAACTATCTGCCATCGGCCACTCTCCTCGTCTGTCTCGCGCATTTCGTTTGGGGCATGCCCTGGCCCGCGCGGCCGCTCTCGTTGCTCGTCTATGTCTCGTTAGGCGTGCTGGCGTTCCGCGCCATCGGCATGATGATAGCTGCCGTGGTGAATTCCATGCAGGAAAGCCAGATCCTCACCCAGCTCCTTTATTTCCCCATGCTGTTTCTCAGCGGCGCCACCATACCGGTGGGCGCGCTCCCGTTCTGGGTGCAGTTGGTGTCGCAGTTCATTCCGGCCACGCACGTCTACAACGGAATTCAGGCCATTCTCGGCTCCAATGAGACGCTGGCTCAGAACTGGTCCGGCGCCTCGGCCCTGATTGCCGCCGTGGTGGTGGCCAGCTTCCTCGGCGTGAAGCTGTTCCGCTGGGACAAGGACGACAAGATCAGCGCCAGCGGCAAACTCTGGCTTGTCGCGGTGCTCGGCCCGTTCCTGCTGTTGGGCGGGTGGCAAATGCATACGCGCGAGAGCATCACCAAATCGAAGATCCTCGCGCGCCAGGTGAGCCGCAGCCGCACCCTGCTCATCCAAAACGCGCAAATCTTCATCGGCGACGGCGAAGTGATTCCTGTGGGCAGCGTGCTGGTGCGCAACGGCAAGATAGCCGAGATCTACCGCGGCTCTTCCGCTCCCGACGCGACGGCATTGAAGGCCGAAGTGATCGAGGCGGCCGGGAAGACGGTGCTGCCTGGGCTCATCGACGTCAATGTGCATCTCGATTTCACCGGCGGAGCGTACCCCCACGGCTACGATCCAACAAAAGCCATCCCGCGCGAACTAGCCGCGTATCTCTACAGCGGCGTCACGGCCGTAAAGAGCGTTGGCGATGCTCTCGACATGAGCCTGAAGGACCGGGAGCTGATCGCTTCAGGCGAGCGCCTCGGCGCGGAGCTCTTCGCTTGCGGGCCCATGTTCACGGCGCCCGGCGGTCGCGGAACGGAATTCGCTCAGTTCATTCCCGCGGCCTTGCGTGACAAGGTGCTCGCGCAGATGGTTCGCCTGCCGAAATCCGCCGGCGAATCGCGCCAGATGGTGGACGCGCTGAAACAGGGTGGCGTTGATGGTATCGATGCGGTTCTCGATACGGGTAGCGCGGGCCAGCTTTTCAACCGCATGGACACCGGTATCTTCGACGCGATAGCCGCCGAAGCTCACGCCGATAATCTCCCCATCGCGGTGCACACCGGCGATGTACGTGATGTCACCGATGCGGTCTCCGCGGGCGCTAACGGCATCGAACACGGGTCCTCCCGCGAATCGATCCCCGACGATCTCTTCGCGCGCATGAAGGCTCAGCAGACTACCTACGAGCCCACGCTGGCCATGCTGGAAGCGTCGAGCGCATTCAGCACCGGCAGCACTGAAACGCTGGACCGGCCACTGGTCCTTCAGGTTGGCCCGGCAAACCTGATCGACGCCACGCGACGCCTCATTCAATCACAGGCGAGTCCGCAACCGAGGCCCTTCGACGACACCACAGCGCGCGAAAACCTGCTCCGTGCCTGGCATGATGGCGTCACCCTGGTCACCGGTACCGGCTCGGGCAACCCGGGCCTCATCCATGGCCCCGCCCTTCATCGCGAACTCCAGTTGTGGGTGAATGCGGGTATCCCGCCGGCCGTTGCTCTGCAAGCCGCGACCTACAACGCCGCAACACTGCTGCGCGCGACTGATCGAATCGGGTTGATCGCGAAAGGCCGCGACGCCACGCTGCTCATCGTGGATGGCGATCCGTTAAAGGACATTCGCCAAACCGAAAGCGTTCAACAAGTCATATTCCGGGGCGAGCGAATCGACCGCTCCGATCTGTTCGATCAGGAATAGCGCCGGCGTGGGGGCAGGGTTGTATCCTGCTGATTTTCTATCGGGTTCTAATCTCACGAGAGTTTCCGCATCGCGCGTGAACTCAATCAGCGTGAATAACGGAACGCAGTCGACTTGTCTTGCGTGCGGTTCGATATATGTCCAGCGCTCGCGGCCGAGAGGACCCTTGGAGCAGATTCTCGAGTCCACTTTCTTTCGGGTGTATCGCTGCGCGCGCTGCGGTAAGAAGACCCTCCGCCTACGGCATCGGACAGACAGGCAATATCCCCCGCAGGCGACGGCGAACGCCCGCTCAGAGACCTGACCTCCCGGTCCATCGCGAATCGCACCAGCCCGGCCACGTGCTTGATGTCGAGTTTCTTCATCAGGCTCGCGCGATAAGTATCGACGGTCTTCGGGCTGAGATGCAGCCGCAGCGCGATCTCTTTGGCGCGCACGCCCTGCACCAGAAGGGAAAACACCTGATACTCGCGGCTGCTGAGCTTATCCAGCGGGTCGGCCTCTTCGGGTGGGGTTTCCTGCCACGCGAAAATATCGCTCAGCGAAAATGATGGCGAGAGATATACTCCGCCGCCGGCAACCTGCTCGAACGCCAGCAGCACTTCGCGTGACGTATCCGATTCCAGCAGAACCCCCCGGCCACCCGCCCGCAGCACCTCAACGGCGATTTTGCGATCCCGCTGGTCCGCCATCACCAGGACCTTGGTCTTCAGTTCAAGGCGCTCCGTTTCGGCCAGAAGCTCCAGAGCGGACAGGCCCGGCAGTTTGAAATCCACCACTGCGATGTCCGGATCGCTCTCGGTCAACGCCAGAAGTGCGGACGCCCCGTCGGCGCACTGCGATGTCACATGGTAAACGCCGGACAGTTCGCAGATGGCCGCGAGGCCTTCGCGAAGAAGAATGAAGTCGTCCGCAAGCGCGACGGTGGCGTGCGTGGGTTTTCCGGCCGGTTCTTCCGCCAACAGGTTCCTGCTTTCGCGAGGCCAAGCCCCTCACGAAAGAGTCCTTCGGCGGAGGATTGTTTCTACGGGATTCCTTTTGGCGCAGGCGGCAAGCCCGCAAAACCCCTTAGAAGCTTCTCACCGCCGTCGCCTCGTCGTCGAAAACCTCGAATACCGTGTACAGCTTGGTAATTTGCAACAGATCTTTGACGCGCTTGTTCAACCCCAGCAGTTTCAACACGCCGCCATGGTTTGTAACGGTGGTAAAACCGGAGACGAGCTCGCCAATCCCCGAGCTGTCGATGTAGGTGACATCGCTCAGATTGAGCAGTATCTTCTTGTCGCCTTTGGCTGTGAGATCGCGAACGGTGTCGCGGAACACGCTGGCGCCTTCCCCTAACGTGATCCGCCCGGCCGAGTCGATAACGGTTACATCCCCAACCTGTCGTGTCGATAGCTTAACGCTCACTGAACCCTCCTCGAAATCCCTCTAGTTGCTCTTGCCCAGATATTTCAACATCTTCACTTCGGTTCCACCCGCCTGCGTCCGCGTCACTTCCAGTTTGTCCACAAAAGCCTGGATCAGCAGCAGCCCGCGGCCGGATTGCCGCAGCAGATTCTCTTCGGACAGCGGGTTGGGCAGGGTCGAATACTCAAATCCCTCACCTTCGTCCCGAATCGTGATGGTCAGATGATCGGCCGCCTTCGCAACCGCGAAATGCACCTTCTTGCGGGCGCTATAGCGGTTTCCGTGGACCACGGCGTTCACCATGCATTCGCGCACCGCCATGCCGATCTGGTGAAGGTCGTCCTCGTCGAACCCAATCTCTTCCGCCACCTTCAATGCCGACGCCTCGGCCTCATCCACGCTCTCCAGGTTCGATTCCAGCAGCGTGTCCACAACAGGGACTTCGCCACGATACGTTTCTGCCATAGGGTCGGTTACCAGTGTGCGGGCCAGGTGGGCCGGAATGTCCACGCTAAAACACCGGAGGCCATAAAGTCAAGCGTAGCAGAGGGTTGATTGGGAGAAGAGAAGATGTGCGAGGGACCGGCCAAACCGGCCCCTCGCAGTTTGTGAAGAAGCTAGAACTGGAACTGCAGCTTCAATTGAATGATGCGCGGCGCGCCGTCGGCACCCAGGAACGCGCCCATAATACTGGTGGCCGGCCCCACCGATTTGACGATCTGCCCGAAGTTCGAGTCGGCAATGTTATTCACCGGCTGATCGAAGTTCGGATGATTGAACAGGTTGAAGAACTGCATCCCAAGCCCGAGCTTTGCATTCTCACGGATGGTGAAGAACTTGGTCACGCTGAGGTCGGTGTCGAAGTAACCGGGCCCGGTGAACTCATTCCGGCCCTGATTGGAGAAACCTGAGAACGACAGAGCCGAGCCAGACGGCGCGAACTGGTTAGCGCTGAAACATCCCGCCGCCACAGTCGCCGATTTTCCGCACGAGGTTGGACCTGAACCGGTAATCCAGGCGTATATCGGATTGTTGTCGCCGGTACCGGCCAGGGCACCTGACGTTCCGGTATCGATCACCGTAAACGGAAGGCCGCTTCGATAGTCGATTGTGCCGCCAATGGTCCAGCCGCTGAACAGCACGTTCGGTCCCCCGTGGAACAGGTGGCGAAGGCTATCCTCCCACACATAATTCGCCGTGAAGTCGCTGCGCACGTCATAGTCGGCGTTGCCGTAGCTGTATTTGCGAATGTTGTACGGATCCTCCGGGTACAAAAAGCTCTCATTGGTGTCGTAGCTCCACGGATCGAATCCACCGTTGGAGACATCGTCCAGCGCGTGGCTCCACGTGTACCCGAGCTGGAACTGGAAGCCGTTGGAGAACCGGCGGAGCAGGCTCGCAGTCAAGCCGTTGTACGAAGACACGCCGCTGTTCTGAATATTGTTGACCTGATTGACGCGCTGGTCCGGCGCCGCTGCCGGAAGCCCGTTGAAACCGTTCGGGCAGGTGCTGGGCGGACAATAGCCGTTGACGCCGTCGTTCTGAATGGGAAGGTAAATCCCATGATTGCCAGCGTAGTTCACGCTGAGCAGCATGTTCCACGGGAGCGATTGCTCTACCTCCAGGTTCCACTCATAGACGCGCGGCTGGATAACCGAGGCGTCGGCGCTGGCGTAGTTCGGCGGAGCGAAATAGGGATTGGAGGCCTCGATGGAGGCGAGAGTGCCGCCCGAAGCGAACGCGCTGAGTAGCGATTGATTCGCAGCGGCCGCGGTTCCGTACAAGCTGCCCGGGAGACCGGGGACCAGACCGCCACCGAAGATCGAGAACCCATTCTCCTGCGGAGCATTCTGCGCAAACAGATCAACCACCTGCGCGGGGAAAGAGTTGATAAACACGCCTGCCCCACCGCGGAGGACGGTCTTGTCGTTCTTGAACGGCGACCACGCAAAGCCGAGCCTCGGCTCCCAGACGATATTGGTGGTGGCCGGATAGGCCTGATGAAGGCCGTTGTCGATCATCTGATTGTAGGGAATGGTCGGATCGTGGTTCAGAGAGCTAAAGGGTGAACTCAGTTCGGCAAAGCAATTAGTCTGACAAACGGGATTGGAATTGTGATCCGCACGCAGAGCGAGGTTAATCTTCAGATTCCTCGTCACTTTCCAGTCGTCTTCCACATACAACCCCAGCATATAGAGCGCAATCGGCTGTTCTGCCTGAGTGGGGAAGGACTGATCGTAGAGCAACGTGCTTGGGCCGCCGCCGTTGTAGAAATCAGTTGTGCTGAGCTCAAACACGAGCGGATTGTTGAATACACCAAACGAAAGGTCCGTGACGTCGTTCCGGTGGTAGTTCATGCCCGCTTTGATCGTGTGACTTCCCTTGGTCAGGGAGAAATCATCGATCACCTGGTATTCGGTGACGTTTCGTCCCTGAGGCCAGTTAAAATCGTCACCGCCCATCGGCGAGATCGAGGAGCCGTCGAAGAACCAGATTGTTGTCGGGATCAGAGAGCGCTGCGCGCTCGTGTCGCCAGCGAAGACGGCCTTGTAGTATTGACCGCCCAGCACGAACTGGTTCACCGCATTCGGACCGAAGATGTGGGTTTCGCTGATCTGCCCCTGCATTTCCGGCTGGTAGCTGTCCGCGTTGAACGTCGGATTGATGAAATCGGTGTAGGTGGCCTGCACGCCCGAATCTCGCTGCAAACGGACGTAAGCGCGGTCGTTCTGTCCGAAAATCTGATCCACGCGGCCAGCGTACAGCGCCTCATGGGTCAGGTTGCCTGTCGTGGACCGCCATGTCGCCGAGCAGGCATCCCCAACCGCAGCGTCAACAGCAGTTCCGGTCAGATCCCCGCATGTGCCAGCCGTCGGCACAGCTCCAGACGCGCCCTTCGCACCGTTAAACAACTTGAACATGTTCTGGTAGAACGGGACCGCGTCCGGATTCGTAGCCTGCAGATTGGTCAGGATCGCGCTCTGGAAGCCCGGGCTAGGGATATACACGTCACTGGCGTCGGGAAGCAGAACACGCAGCCCTTCCGTATCGAAAAAGAAGAATGTGTGGTTCTTCCACACCGGTCCGCCGATAGCGCCCGCCCACTGATTGGCGTTGTCGAAAGGCCGGGGAACGCCCGACGCGTTGTTCAGAAAATCGTTCGCGTTCAGCGCCCGACCGTTCCAATACCAAATGGCGTCTCCGTGGAATTCGTTCGTGCCCGACTTGGTCACGATATTCACGTTGGCGCCCGCCAATTGCCCGTACTGGGCGGAATATCCGTTCAGGACCACCGCTTCCTCGGCGACCTCATTGGCGCCCAGCAGCAGGTTAGTGGCGCCGCTGTTGTTGAGATTGAGGTACGGGTCGTTGTCGTTCATGCCGTTGATGGTGAAAAGGTTGGCCGTACCGCCAAGACCGAACGCAGAGAAATTGCCGTAACCGGCCTGGGTGCTCATCTGGATGCCCGGCGTGGTGTACGCGATGGCCGTCATGTCATTGCCCGGATTGGGCAGGTCCGCCACCTGCGTGGACGTGAATGTCGTGGTCAGATCGGCGTTTTCTGTCTCAACCGTGGCTATCGCTTCCGAGACTTCCACCGAAGTGGCCGAGGTCGCCAGCCCGAGCTGGATGTCCACCGTCAGGGTCTGTCCAATGGCGATGGTGACCAGCTTGGTAGCGGTCTGGAACCCGGCGGCGCCGATCGTCATCGAGTAATCGCCGAGGGGCACGAGGGAAAACCGGTAGACGCCGGAGCCGCTCGCGGTTGTCGTACGGTTAGTCCCGTTCGAGGCGTTCTTCAGCGTCGCCGTGGCGCCTGACAAAACCGCGCCGGATGGATCGGTGATCGTACCGGTGATATCACCGGACGTTAAGGTTTGTCCAAACAGTGTCGGGCTGATGGCGGCGGTTGCCAGAATCAGCAGGCAGACCGTAAGCGTCCGCGAAAGCCCTGAAATTGAAGCAAATCGTCCGAATGGCATATTTCTCCTGGATTCGGTGCTTGTCGTGTTAGGTCGAAGAAGTCGCACCTTAAGTTAGGTCGGTCCGGTGCAGGTGGGTTACCAATCTCTAACACCAACATTACGTGGGCGTTACCTCATCTAACGAACAGATAACTTCCAGTTTTTGGGATTCACCGATCCGAAATCTCGTATGAGGAGGGGGTACGAAGCAAAAGGGGACGACCTCAGGCATGGAGATCGGCCCCTTTTCAGATCGACAAACGGAGGGTCTCAGAAGGAGAATCGACCGGACAGAACCATCACGCGCCCCGATACCGCCGAACCCTGGAAGGAGCCGTAGGGGCTGGTGGGCGCGGACACGGTACTGGTGATGCTCCCCAGCCCGCCACCGGCGA